>QWCK01001093.1_pt1 | contig 42214 bp, 43 predicted proteins | sample 1972571 | NCBI WGS metagenome assembly QWCK01 (sample SAMN09866710, study PRJNA288562) | Human gut metagenome isolate term2_stool, whole genome shotgun sequencing... | isolation source: gut | host: Homo sapiens | place: USA: California | reverse complement strand
TAGGCTTTCCTGAACATGTAGTTTTGACTGAAGCTGCGTACAACGCGTTGAGTAGCGCTCAACAGAGCGCGACGGATATTTTCTATTATATAAAGGCTTAGATTATGGATAGTAGAGAAGATAAAAAAATTATAAATTCAAATGCGCCGATTATGAAGATTTATAATAATACGGGAAAAATATGGGGGAAAACTAGATTTATTTTAAAATGGAAATTTATAGAAACTATAGAAAAGCTAAGTGCCCCAAATTTTGGGATCTATAAAACATATGTATTAAAAGATGGAAAATTCATCATTGATAATACAGTAAAAATGGCTTCAAATTTTACAGACACTACATTTTATAAATATGAAGAAAATGGAAGTGAAATAAAAAAATACACAAGAAATCCAACCTATAGTAACGCTTATATTGATGTATACGAAGGAGTGTTGGAGGAGGTATACGATGGATACTAGAAATATAAAAGACGCACCCGTTGCAAATACTAAGATTTCCAAGATTTTATCGGGGGGGGGTATTATTTGGGAAAGAGAAAGACCTTATAGGATTGATTGGTATATAACTATTAACCGAACTTTTTCAGTTGAGAATATTAAAAAAAATTATAAAACATCATATAAAATCAAAGATGGGAAATTTATAGCTTATGGAGATATTGAAACCATAAAACTGGGCGAGGAATATTACGGAATCAACAGTGTTTCAAAATGTATAATTAAGATATTTATGGGTGATAAATACTCAGTAGAATTTTGTCAAGGAGAAATTATTTATGAAGATTAAAAAGAATATAACCCGGGTACCCGTTGGAAACACTAACATTCAGCGAATAATGCACGGGGGGGGGTATTTTGTGGGAAAAACCAATAGTACCTGGACCCACTAAACTTATAGGTGGCAATTTACAAGCAGGATTCTATGGTGAAGTACCTGTGAAAGACTTCATCACTGGTGATGAACTTGCAAGAAGGATTGGACTAACAGCAGGAATAAGTCAATGTTCGAATGAGCCTTGGCTTAAATTTTCTTATTTAGGAAAAGTTGAATTTGTGCCAAAGAGGGTGTTTAGGCATTCAATTTCCTATAACGATATATCGGCAGTAAATGCGGTTTATGGAAACAGGATTATCAAAATACATGGTTTAGAATATAAAGTCCGTCTTATGAAGCATAAAACAGAAGGAAAACAAGACGATAAAAGTTCTTATAAAGGAACCATAAACCACAATTCTGAGTGGAATAGGTTAATGTTACCAATTCACGCAAACGCACCGTCAAATTGGTATTATCCGGAAAATGTTGACATTCCGACAGAAAATTGGAATATTGGATATACATCTAAAGATTTTATAGATTACCAAAATGGTCAGAAAGGTGGAACCATCTGGTGTCAAGAATTTGGAACTAGTGACAAGAATCATATTTGCGGAAAAGTGTCGAATCCATCCCGTTCGGACATAAATTTAGATAGTCGAAACGAAGATTTCTTGGGTTGGCGCCCAGTCCTCGAATTAATAAATTAAGGAGGTAAAATTGAAACTATTAAAATATGAAAAATACGGTCAAGACATGATTGTATCTATACTATTTGATGACGGCACATACAATGTAACAAAGGTTATAGATAACTCAAGACCAAAAGAAGAAATCATAAAGGACGGATATATTATCCTTAAAAATGCGGAGAGGTATCCTTATACGGAAGATACAAAAGACTTAGAAGATTTAATACTTCCAAAGCCTACACCGACCTTTATGGAAGTTGACTTTTACGACTTTAAAGGTAAAGTATTTGACCAATATGGCGAAGATATAAAGACAGATATTACTTTTGAAATTCAAGGTACTGATAAAGCGAAAATTGAAAACAATAAAATTATAGAACAAGAGGTTGAGGAAATAACCTCTTATTTTATTGTTGCTAAATGCGGTGAACTTGAAGAAAAAGAAGAAAGGTTTATTTATCCGCCAGCTCCAGTAGAGCCTGAAAAGGAAAATCCTACTGACACTTTGGCAAAGGAAGTTGCAAAATTAAAGGTCGATAATATGAGAGAAAAGGCTATAAATTCAAATTTAGGTAAAGAAGTAACAAAGTTAAAAATTGATGTGATGAAATTACAAGGAGGCAAACTATGACATTTTGGAAGATGGCCTGGGAGTATGGCTGGGCTGATATAGACACTATGAGAATGGCGGTTATTACAGCAGAGAATCCCTTTGGAGAAATAAGTAAGACCGAGTTTAAAAAAATTACTGGGGAAGATTTTTAGAGGTGAAGAATGGAAATAGAATTAAAACAACTTATAGAAGCATACGGACGAATAGGACACATAAGTCACTATCACGTCTTTATAATAGCGGTAATAATAGATATCATATCAGGCTATATCAAAGCTGTCTCTACCAAAGATTTAGACAGCAAGGTTGGTCTTAAAGGCATACTGAAGCACCTATCAGTGATAGGTCTTGTCTTTCTTGTGTGTCCTTATCTGTGGCTACTTGGATATGGTGGAATAGCTGTATTTTTAATTTACTCTATCACTTTGACTTATGGTATATCAATTGTAGAGAATTATGACGCAATATGTCCAGGAACTTTGCCTGGATGGATAGGGCAATTCTTTAGAAGAACAAAAGAGGATATAGATCACTTAGAAATTAATAATTTTAAGGATCTCAAAGGACTTGATAAAAAATGATATTCTTATATAAGCCTATAAGTAATAGCCGGCAGGTAGGCAAGCGAAGAAAACTTTCAGATATAAAATACATCATAATTCATGACACAGGTAACACTTCACCTGCAGCAGATGCAGAAGCACACTTCAAATATTTACAAAATGCAATCAGGTACGGAAGTGCCCATTATTATTTGGATGACAAGCAAATAATCCAAACAATAGGAGATAGCCTTGTGGCATGGTCTATTGGTGATAAGTGGGGATATAAAAACAACCCTAGAAGAATTACAGATGCAACAAACTCCAATTCCATGTCAATAGAACTTTGCATAAATGCAGATATTAATAAAGATTTAGCATATAAAAACTTGGTGGAATTGACGAAAAATTTAATGAAAAAATTTAATGTTCCGCACAATAGAGTTATTAGACATTTTGATGCGACTGGAAAAAACTGCCCTGGAAGTTGGAGCAGTAATAATTGGCAGAAGTGGAAAGAGTTTCAAGATGATATTAAGAAGCCAATTGAGTGGCAGATTGATTTATCAAAGAACAGCGAGTTTGGAAGCTCTTTAGTTGCAGATAAAAAAGAAGAAAAAAAGGGAAAGGTGGTGGATGCGATGCAAGATGAGTTTAAGAAAGCTATTGAAATTGGAATAACTGACGGTTCAAGACCAAAAGACCCTGCTAACAGGCAAGAGGTGGCTTGTATGGTGTTAAGAGGTATTAGGATATCAAACGGCGAAAAACTTCCTAATTTAGGCTATTTAAGGAGCAACGAGCCGACCTGAACTAATAGGTATTTTAAAGACAATAATTTAGATTTTATTGAAACTAATGCAGATAATATCATGATTGAAAAAACTCTTCGAATACCATTAAATGCGGACGGTATCAATGGAACTTTTTATAACTTGAACGGCAAAGAAATTTACGGAGTTGCGATGCAAGACGGAAAGCCTTTAGAGGTCAATTCTTTTGTATCAAACTTTGTAGGACTTAAAAGAGGTTGTATTTGGTATGACGGAGAAAAGATGCATGTAGATAGAATTTATAACACAAAGACCGAGATTAAAACGCCTATCAAGTGGGCGATATCCGGAATAATGCTATATCCGAGCTATAATCCTGGATTAGAAGGATTTAGTGGAAAGTATGCAGATGTATTAAGAAGATGTAATCATACCGCCATAGGATTTAAAGGAAGCAAAATTTATTTAATCGTTGGCAGAGATTTATCGCTTTTAGACTTTAGAAATAAAATTCTCAACTCAAAAGTAGCTTTTGATGGATTAATAGGACTTGACGGTGGAGGTTCTACTCAAATGAAATATAAAGGAAAAGATATTCTAAGGTCATCGAGAGTACTCAACCATGGAGTATTTTTAAAGGAATAAAAAGAGCCTGGGGATAAACCTCAGGCTTTATTTTTATGCATAAAAACATTAAAAAACATAATAAATTTTGCAAAATGTATTGATTTTTATATACGCCCGTAGTATAATATAGATACAGTTAAATGATATTTAACGAGTATGAGCAAGAGGGAGGAGTAAAATGCAAGAAGAAATGACAAGACTTGAGTTATTAACTGTTTTATATTCATTACAAGCCTTACTAAATGCAGATAAGATTGAAGAATCAAAAGCAGTAATTGAAAAAATTATTAAAGAAGCAGAAAAAAAGCCTAACGAATAATCGCTAGGCACACACAAAATATAAGATAGAGGGACTTGCTCCCCTCTTTCTTATAAAATATTTTATCATTGGAGCAAGGAAAAGACAAGGAGTGATAAAAGTGGATGCAAAAAAGCCGGTATCAGAAGCACAGAAAAGAGCATCTAGAAAGTGGGATGCTGCCAACAAAGAGAAAAAAGACAAAAGCAGAACGAAAAGTGGATGCAGGAAATATATAAATGTGTATGCGAACCTTGACGATTTAGATGAAATAAAAGACTGGATAAAAGATAGAGAAAAAGAATTAATTGAATAAAAAATTAGAGCCATAAAGGCTCTTTTTTAATGTCAATTTATGCAATTTTAAACACGGTAGCCAACAGGTAGCCAACTTTATTAAAAAAACACCGCTGAAACATTGGAATTTCAACGGTTAAAATATCTTGGTGCCCAGAGCCGGAATCGAACCAGCGACACGTAGATTTTCAGTCTACTGCTCTACCGACTGAGCTATCTGGGCATATGGTGGGCCTTCAGGGACTCGAACCCCGGACCTACCGGTTATGAGCCGGGCGCTCTAACCGACTGAGCTAAAGGCCCCTAATTAAAGAGTCTTGGCGGAGAAAGAGGGATTTGAACCCTCGCGACCCTAATGAGCCCTACTCCCTTAGCAGGGGAGCCTCTTCAGCCTCTTGAGTATTTCTCCAGTTTCAATTCCCTACGGTTATGTTTTCCGCATCACTCTTAATAGTATATATGACCATTTAAGAATTGTCAACAGAAAAATTCAAGATATTTTATCTCTTTGGAATTGCTATTCTATTTTAACATTTTAAATTGCATAAGTAAAGATTTTTTAAGTAATTTCTTAAGTTATTTTATGACTTAGTTTTGTTTAAAGAACATACATTTGACAAATATTTTTCTTCTTAATAGTATATAATATATTAGAAAGATTTGAAAAGTTTTAAGGATAATTTATGGATTTTAAGATACATTCAAAATTTAAACCGACAGGTGATCAACCTCAAGCTATAGATGGTTTGGTCAAAGGTTTAAACAAAGGTTATAAACACCAAACACTTCTGGGAGTTACTGGCTCGGGCAAGACTTTTACCATGGCAAATGTCATTGAAAAGGTGCAGAGACCGACCCTTGTAATCGCTCACAACAAGACTCTTGCTTATCAGCTAGCCAGCGAGTTCAAGGAATTCTTCCCGGAAAATGCAATTGAATACTTCGTCAGTTACTACGATTACTACCAACCAGAGGCTTATGTGCCTGGTACGGACACTTTCATTGAGAAGGATTCTTCTATTAATGACGAGATCGATAAACTGAGACACTCTGCCACCATGGCTCTCTTCGAAAGAAGGGACGTGGTTATCGTGGCGTCCGTTTCTTGCATCTACGGTCTTGGAGACCCGATTGACTATGAACAGCTTGCGATTTCTCTTCGCCCTGGTATGATTCGTGATAGAAATGAAATCATGTCGAAGCTTGTGGATATTCAGTATGTTAGAAACGATATTAATTTTATAAGAGGGACCTTTAGGGTTAGGGGAGATACTTTGGAAGTGTTTCCTGCTTCTAGTTCTGATAAGTCCATTAGAATAGAATTTTTTGGAGATGAGATTGATAGAATCACTGAGATCGATACTTTAACTGGTAATGTGACGGGATTTTTAAACCACGCTTTTATAACTCCAGCGTCCCACTTTGCAACTTCTTCCGAAAAGGTGGACAGGGCAATAGAAACTATTAAGATCGAACTGGACGAGAGGTTAAAAGAACTTCGTGGAGAGGAGAAGCTACTCGAAGCGCAAAGGCTTGAACAGAGGACCAACTACGATTTAGAAATGCTTCAAGAGATGGGTTTCTGCTCTGGTATCGAAAACTATTCTAGACATCTATCTGGAAGGGAACCTGGCAGTCGTCCATACACTTTGATCGATTATTTTCCAAAGGATTTTCTCTTGATCATCGACGAATCCCACGTGACGATTCCACAAATCCGTGGTATGTTTAACGGAGACAGATCTAGGAAACAGACATTGGTGGACTATGGCTTTAGACTTCCTTCAGCCCTGGACAATAGACCGCTTATGTTTAATGAGTTTGAGTCCATGGTCAATCAGGCAATCTATGTCAGCGCAACTCCTGGTCCTTATGAAAAGGAACACCAAGAAAACTATGTTGAACAGATCATAAGACCTACCGGACTTCTCGATCCAAAGATTGAGGTAAGGCCTATTAAAGGTCAAATCGATGATTTGGTTTCTGAAATTAATATGAGGGCAGAAAAGGGTGAGAGAACCCTTGTCACAACTCTTACGAAAAAGATGGCGGAAGACCTTACCAAGTATTTTAAAGAGCTTGGAATCAAGGTTACCTACATGCACTCAGATGTAGACACCATCGAGAGAATGGAGATCATAAGGGATCTCCGTCTCGGAGTTTACGATGTGCTAATAGGCATAAACCTTCTTCGTGAAGGACTGGATCTACCTGAGGTTTCCCTCGTTGCAATACTAGATGCGGACAAGGAAGGTTTTCTTCGTTCAGAGACTTCTCTTATTCAGACATCTGGTCGTGCTGCGAGAAACGTGGACGGTATAGTAATCATGTATGCAGACACCATGACTAAATCCATGGAGGTAACCATCAGCGAGACCGAAAGAAGAAGGAAGATTCAAAATCAGTACAATATTGACCATAATATTGTTCCAAAGACCATTGAAAAGGGTATAAGAGATGTTATCGCCACTACCATTGCTTCAGAGGACAATGAAACTTACGATGTTGACGATGAATTTACCAATGAAGAAATAGAAGCGATGCTAGAAGGTCTAAAGGTCAGAATGTACAAGGAAGCAGAGAGCTTGAACTTCGAAGCTGCTGCTGAAATACGTGATAAAATTGAAGAACTTAGAAAGAAGATGATTGATTGACAGATAATATTGTTATTAAAGGCGGAAGGCAACACAATCTAAAGAATGTGAACCTTACATTGCCTAGAAATAAATTTATAGTTTTTACCGGTCTATCCGGCTCTGGGAAAAGCTCCCTTGCCTTCGATACCATCTATGCGGAAGGACAGAGAAGGTATGTTGAAAGTCTTTCTTCTTATGCGAGACAGTTCCTGGGACAGATGGATAAGCCGGAGGTAGAGAGCATAGAAGGAATGAGTCCTTCTATTTCTATTGACCAAAAAACCACCAGCAAGAATCCTCGGTCCACAGTTGGAACCGTTACGGAGATCTATGACTACTTGAGACTTCTCTTTGCAAGGGTTGGCCATCCTTACTGTCCAATCTGTGGCAAGGAAATAACTTCTTACACAGTAGACCAAATGGTTGACAGAGTAATGGAACTAGAAGAGAGAAGCAGAATCGTAATCCTTGCTCCAGTGGTGAGAAGGAGAAAGGGAACTCACAAAAAGGTTCTCGATAAGATAAAGAAAGATGGATTTATAAGAGCTGTAGTTGATGGAGAAATGCTCGATATAACTGCGGAAGAAGTGGAACTTGACAAGAATCTCTTCCACGATATTTCCATAGTAGTTGATAGACTTATAGTTAAAGAAGGGATTGAATCAAGGCTTAGCGATTCTATGGAACTTGCCCTTAAAGAAAGCGACGGCATAGTCAATGTAGAAGTTATAGATGGGGAGACTTTTGTGTTTTCATCTAAGCTCGCTTGTCCAGATTGCAATATCGTAATCGAGGAGATAACTCCCCGTTCATTTTCATTTAACAGTCCACTTGGAGCCTGCGAAGTTTGTAACGGACTTGGATTTTCAAAGGAACCTGATCCACAGCTGATCATACCGAACAAGGATCTCTCCATAAGCGAAGGTGCTATCGCATCATTTTCAAATGTCGACGGAACCTACTATATGGAGATTTTCAAACAGATTGCAAAACATTATAAATTCAGTGAGAAAGCACCGATTAAAGATGCTCCAAAGGAAATGATTAAAGACATTTTATATGGAACAAAGTATAATGTAAATATAAGGTACAAGTCCATGTTTAGTGGCATGACAGGGTTTAAAGGAAACTGGGAAGGAGTAATTCCAAACTTAAAGAGAAGATATACAGAGACCAGTTCCGACAGAGTAATCGACAGGATAGATGAATTTATGTCCGACGAGCCATGTCCAAAATGTCATGGAAAGAGGTTAAAAGACGCGTCTTTGGCAGTGAAGGTAAATGGAAAAAACATTGCAGAAGTCACTGACATGTCAATTGTAGATGCGCTTGACTTCTTCAACAATTTAAAACTTTCTGAAAAGGAAGAGATAATAGCAAAACAGGTTTTAAAAGAGATTAGAGAGCGTCTCGGATTTCTTAAAAATGTAGGACTTGATTACCTAACTATGTCTAGAATGGCTGGCACCCTTTCCGGTGGAGAAGCACAGAGAATCAGGCTTGCAACCCAGATAGGATCTCACTTAGTTGGAGTTATATATGTCCTTGACGAGCCGAGCATTGGACTTCACCAAAGGGACAACGATAGACTTTTGAAGACATTGAGAGAACTTACAGATATTGGAAATACTTTGATCGTTGTGGAACATGACGAGGACACCATGAGAGCCTGCGACATGATCGTTGATATCGGACCTAAAGCAGGAATCCACGGCGGAGAAATCGTCGCAACAGGAAGCGTGGAAGACATTGAAAAATGTGAAAGATCTATAACTGGACAGTATCTATCTGGCAAGAAGAAGATAGAAGTGCCGAAGAAAAGACGTGAATATACCGGCAAGACCATAAAGATTCACGGAGCAGCAGAAAATAATTTAAAAGATATAGATGTAGAGATACCGCTTGGACAATTCGTCTGCGTAACTGGAGTTAGTGGATCTGGGAAAAGTTCCTTGGTAAATGAAATTCTATATAAATCTCTAGCATCATCGGTGAATAAATCAAAGATTAAGCCAGGGAAATTTAAATCAATCGAAGGGCTTGAAAACATAGATAAGGTCGTAGACATTGACCAAAGTCCTATCGGTAGAACTCCACGTTCAAACCCTGCAACCTACACAGGAACCTTTGATTTAATAAGAGATATATTTGCCATGACCAACGAAGCAAAGATGCGTGGATACAAGAAGGGCAGATTTTCTTTCAACGTGAAGGGTGGAAGGTGCGAAGCCTGCAAAGGTGATGGAATCATAAAGGTGGAGATGCACTTCCTGCCAGATGTATACGTGCCTTGTGAAGTCTGCAAAGGAAAGAGGTACAATAGAGATACACTACAAGTCCTATTCAAAGGTAAAAATATCTCTGACGTACTTGACATGACGGTGGAAGAAGCTGCAGAATTCTTCGAAAACCATCCAAGGGTACTTCGTAAACTAGAAACACTACAAAACGTCGGGCTTTCATATATAAAACTAGGACAACCATCCACCCAACTATCTGGAGGAGAGGCACAGAGAATCAAACTTGCAACTGAGCTATCCAAAAGAGGAACTGGAAACACCATCTATATACTAGATGAGCCGACGACAGGGCTTCATACAGCGGACATCCACATGCTCATCAAAGTTCTCCAAGAATTGGTGGACAGGGGCAACACAGTGGTTGTAATAGAACACAATTTAGACGTAATAAAGACGGCGGATCACATAATCGACCTAGGACCAGAAGGAGGTTCAGGAGGAGGAACGATTGTGGCAACGGGACGTCCGGAAGAAGTAGTTAAGAATAAAAATTCCTACACAGGAAAATATTTAAAGAAAGTGCTTGGTGACAATGAAAAATAAGATTAAAAATATATTATTGGCGGCGGTGCTTATAATCACTGCAGCAGTGCCAAATTCATCACTTGCCTACGTAAGGCCAAATAATTTTGAGAATTTAAAAGGAGCAGCAAGAACCGAAGGAATAAAGAGGTTCCAAGCTGAGTTAAATGTGCCAACAACAGGAGTTATAGATGCGATGACGAAAAAAGTTCTCTACAATGAAAATATTAGAGTAAGAGACTATGTAAAGCCACCTACAAACGGCAATTGGATCACAGTAAATTTAACCAACAGAATCCTAACCATGTACAAAGGTCACGAAGTTCTATATAAATTTCCAGTAGCAGTAGGCGCATCATCCACACCAACACCAGCAGTAAAGGGCAAGATCATGAACAAACATGTGAACCCTGCCTGGGGAGGAATGGGAGGAAAGTACAAGGCAACATCGCCGGACGATCCGTATAATCCACTAGGAGAGAGATGGATGGGACTAAACCTTGGAAAGTACAGTGGGTATGGAATCCACGGCACAATAAAACCACATCAAATAGGAATGTATGTATCCAATGGTTGCATAAGAATGTTCAATCACGACATAGAAAACTATATCTTCCCAGCAGCTAAGGTTGGCATGCCAGTATATATTGGCAGAAACGAGGAACTAAACTCCTGGGGAGTGTACCAATATTTTGAAGAAATAGATCCGAATGCAGCACCAAAAGATACACCACAACAACCGGTGGTAGAAAAGTTTGAAACAGAGGATTTATACGAATATTAAAATATAAGAAAAGTTCAAGAATTGTTCTTGGACTTTTTTGTTTTGGTGGAAATATATTTTAAATTCATAGAAGAATTCAATACTAAACACTTTTACCTCAGCCGTCAGGCGTCATTGCTACTATGTAAACTCGTAGCGGAAGCATTTTGCTTCCACAGCCGGGCAGTAGAGTTCTACAAATCAGCTTTCGCAATGCTCGGATTCTTTGGAACTATGCACGAGGTGCTACGAAATCAGAGATTTCGGCTAGGGTTTTGAACGGGTATAACCTCCAAGGGTCAAGTCTTTGCAAATAAAATAATTTCAAAAGATACAAATATAAAAAATAAAATTCCTCACAAACATAAGCAAGCTAAGTGAAAACTCCTTTTATTTCATGTATAATTAAATTATGGAAATTATAAAAAGTAGACAGAATAAAAAAGCAAAATTTTATAGAAATTTACTTCAAAAAAAATATAGAATAAAGGAAAATTTATTCTTGGCGGAAGGTCCTGTAGTCATTAGAGAGGCATTGGATTTCGTAGAGCCTAAGTATGTGGCGATTGAAGATAAGAAGGATTTTGGAGAAATAATAAATATTTTAGAGAAGAAAAAAATCCCTTACGATATATACGACAGCGAGGTCTTTGAAACTCTTTCTGACACAAAGACTCCTCAAGGCATCATCGGATATTTTGAGATAAAAGACCTAAAATTTGAAGAAAAACCTGGAAGATATCTCTACCTCGATGGTGTTAAAGATCCTGGAAATGTAGGTACTATTATAAGGACTGCGGAAGCTTTTGGAATTGACGGAGTGCTTCTATCAAGTGACTGTGTGGAACTTTATTCGCCAAAAGTTGTGCGTTCTACAATGGCATCGATCTTTAGAACTAAGGTTTATAGAGATATCGATCTACATAAGCTTAAAAATAAATTTAAAATAGTGTGCGCTGATTTGGAAGGCAAAAGCATAAGAGAAAAAAACGATTGGGAAGACACCATTATTGTAATCGGCAGTGAAGCTCAGGGAGTTTCTGAAGAAATTTTAAAAATCGCAGATGAAACGGTGCTAATTCCAATGGATAAAAACATTGACAGCTTAAATGCGGCTGTGGCAGCGTCCCTATTTATGTATGAGATGACGAAATGAAAAAAATACTAGTAAATTATGAGATAAATAGAGAAATTGTAGAAAAGCTTGAGAGTTTTCATCTTCAAGTGGTTTTTACAACTCCGAATGAAAATCTGCCAGAAGGATTAAAAGGCCATCCAGATCTTTTGGTTCATCAGTTTCCAGATGGAAATTTGGTTGTGGATAGGGACAACCTAGACTACTACAAAAAACTTTTCCCTGATAGAAAGGTCATGCCTTCATCAAGATCAATAGGATCCACCTACGAAGAATATGTGGGACTTAATTCATTCTGTTTTGGAAAATACTTCGTCCACAATTTAAAACTGACAGATGAAGTGCTCCTTGAATATTATAAGAAGCACAATTACATCATGGTAGATGTGAAACAGGGATATAGCAAGTGCTCCACATTTGTAGGTTCCAACTTTCTAATCACATCAGATATGGGAATTTTTAAAAAACTAAGGGACAATGTTCGTATTTTTTTAATCGACCCAGGTCAGATAAAATTAAAAAACTATGAATATGGATTCATAGGTGGAGCGTCGGGAAAAGTTTTCAATTACCATTACTTAACTGGAGACTACAGCAACCACTCTTCAAGAGATACCATTGCAAGGGTTGCAAGACCAATAGTTCTATCTAGTGGAGAGCTTGAGGATTTTGGAACTCTTATGGAAATATATTAAATTAAAAATTTTTAAAAATATTTGTTATTTTTAATTTAGAATGGGTATCATAACTTTATTGAGAAATAAATTTTCTAAGCTTGACAAAGATTTGAATTAGTGCTAGATTATTTATATTGACAGATGGGACGAGTAACTTCTACAAGAATTTTACAGAGAGGAGCTAAAACCGGCTGAGAATGCTCCACATTCCTAGAGGCGAAGACTACCCCGGAGTTCTGCAGTAATATGCAGCGTAAGATATGCGTTAAATTCATGTAAGGCCCAACAGGGCAAACCAAGGTGGAACCACGATCATACGTCCTTTAGATGTATGATCTTTTTTTATATTTAAGGAGGAAATAATGAAAATAAGTTTTCCAGATGGATCATCCCAAGAATTTGAAAAGGGAGTAAAGGTTTATGACGTTGCAAAATCTATTTCAGAAGGTCTTGCAAGAAATGCTCTTGGAGCAATGGTAAATGACGAAGTTTTAGGTATCAACGATCCTATTAACGAAGATGCAGAAGTTAAAATCTTAACTTTTGAAGACAAGGAAGGCAAGAAGATTTTCTGGCACACAAGTGCACACCTACTTGCTCATGCAATTATGAATCTATGGCCAGAAACTAAATTCGCAATAGGACCTGCAATAGACAATGGATTCTACTACGACATCGATCTTGAACACAAAATAGTTCCAGAAGATTTAGAAAAGATCGAAGAAGAAATGAGAAAGATCGTTAAAGAAGGCTACGATGTAACTTTCGAAACTATGCCAAGGGATAAGGCAATAGAATTCTTCAAAGAAAGAGGCCAAGATTACAAGGTTGAACTTATTGAAGACCTTGAAGATGAAAATGTAGGCATCTACAAGATGGGCGACTTCGTTGACCTATGTAGAGGACCTCATATTGGAAATGTTAAGATTATAAAGGCATTCAAACTTCTATCATTAGCAGGAGCTTATTGGAGAGGCGACTCAAACAACAAAATGCTTCAAAGAATCTACGGAATTTCTTTTGAAAAGAAGAAACAACTTGATGAATATATAGAAAGAATGGAAGAAGCTGAAAAGCGTGACCACAGAAAGATCGGTAGAGAGCTAGATATATTCACAATGAGAGAAGAAGGACCTGGATTCCCATTCTTCCTACCTCACGGAATGATCTTAAAGAACACTCTACTAAATTGGTGGAGAAATGTTCTTCTTGAAAACGGCTACGGAGAAATCCAAACTCCAATTATCTTAAACGAAGCACTATGGCACAGATCAGGTCACTGGGATCATTACCAAGACAATATGTACTTTACTAAGATCGACGGAGACGACTACGCAGTTAAACCTATGAACTGCCCAGGATCAATCCTAGTTTACGAAGAAAATGCTCACTCATACAGAGATCTTCCTATAAGACTATCTGAATTTGGACAAGTTCACAGACACGAACTTTCAGGAGCACTTCACGGACTATTTAGAGTAAGAACATTTACTCAAGATGATGCTCACGTTTACTGTCTACCAGAACAAGTTAAAGACGAAGTATTCAAGATGATAGACCTTGCAGAACTTCTATACAGTACTTTTGGATTTAAATATGAAATCGAACTTTCAACTAGACCAGATGACTTCATGGGAACAATAGAAGCTTGGGATATTGCTGAAAAGAACTTGAAGGACGCACTAGAAGAAAGAGGACTAAAATATACAATAAACGAAGGCGACGGAGCATTCTACGGACCTAAGATTGACTTCCACTTAGAAGACGCAATAGGAAGAACTTGGCAATGTGGAACTATCCAACTTGACTTCCAAATGCCAGAAAACTTCGAACTTACCTATATCAACCAAGAAGGAGAAAAGGCAAGACCAGTTATGCTTCACAGAGCACTTCTAGGATCAATCGAAAGATTCATGGGTATCTTAATCGAACACTTCGCAGGTAAATTCCCACTATGGCTTGCACCGGTACAAGTTGAAATAATCCCAGTATCAGAAAAATTCCACGACTATGCAGAAGAAGTTAAGAACAAACTAAAGGAAAGTGGATTTAGAGTTGAAATGGATACTCGTGCTGAAAAAGTAGGATATAAGATAAGACAAGCTCAACTTAGAAAAGTAAACTACATGCTTGTAATAGGTGAGCAAGAAGTAAAATCAGGACTACTTTCAATCAGAAAGAGATCTGGAGAAGAAGTAAAAGATGTAAAAATCGAAGACTTCATAGCACAAATGGAAGAAGAAGTTAGAGAAAAGAAAATCACTGAATAAAAATTTTTACAAAGAAAACTCAATCCAAAGGGGTTGAGTTTTTTTATGGTATTAAAACTTTTAGAGACATCTGAAAGATTGTTCACATAATAAATACTCATACTTTTATCATAAAAATTTCAAAATAGTCTAGTAATATCTTATTAACAACATAAGGAGGAATGAAAATGAAAAAATTATTTCCAATACTTTTAGCATTTACATTAGTACTTACAGCTTGTGGAAACAAAAACACAACTAATACTAAAAATGTAGGAGCAAACGCTGGAACACAAACAGAAGTTCAAGCAGAATTAAAAGACGGAACTTACACAGGAGTTTCAGAAAAAGACGAACACGGTGGATACATGGAAACTACCATCACTGTTGAAGGTGGAAAGATCACTGATGCAACTCTTAGAAACTTAGACGCAGACGGAACTGAAAAAGGTGAAGACTACGGTAAAGTTGACGGAGAAATCAAAGATCAAGACATGTATGACAAAGCTCAACAATCTTTAACAGGAGCAGCTGAATATCCAAAACAACTTGTAGAAAAAGGATCTGTAGATGCACTAGAAGCAGTATCTGGAGCAACTTCATCACTAGAAAGATACAAGGATGCAGCTAACAAAGCATTAGAACAAGCAAAATAAGAATAAATATTTAAAAGAGACTTCATGGAGGTCTCTTTTTTTATGGACGAATTTAAACATTTTCAAAACCTTATAATAAAAAAATATAGTGCTTTAATGTTATAATATAATTAGGTTAGTAAAATTATTAAGGAAGGACTATGAATACGAAAAGATTATTTTCTCTTTTAGAAGAGAGAAGAGAAAAGATGATAGAAGATAGAAGATGGCTTCACATGCATCCGGAATTATCTTTCGAAGAAACTGAAACCAGTAAGTTTATTGAGAAATTTTATGAAGGCAAGGATGTAAATGTTGAGAAGAACATGGGTGGCTATGGACTTAGAGTTACTATAGACTCAGGAAAACCTGGAAAGACCATCGCCCTTCGTGCAGATTTTGATGCTCTTCCAATCGAGGAGGACACTGGACTTCCATATTCATCTAAGAATAAAGGTGTTATGCACGCCTGTGGTCACGATGCCCACACAGCATACCTTCTTAATTTAGCAGATGCTCTTATTGAAATGAAGGATGAATTTAAAGGAAGAATTGTGATCATTCACCAACCGGCCGAAGAAGTTCCACCAGGAGGAGCAAAAGGGATGATTGAAGCTGGAGTTTTGGATGGTGTCGACAATGTACTCGGTTGCCACGTCATGAGTCAAATGGATTTTGGAAAGGTCTACTACCACAAGGGACCTACTCAACAGGCAAGGGCAAAATTTATCGCAAAAGTAATGGGCAAAGGCGGCCACGGATCTTCACCTCACGAAGCAAATGACGCAATAGTTATTGCCAGCCAATTGGTAGTAAACCTACAAACTATCATTTCTAGGAGAATGAATCCGATGGAAAGTGGAGTTATAACCATAGGATCCTTTGATGGAAAGGGACAGTTCAATATTATTAAAGACTCAGTAACCCTTGAAGGGGACGTGAGATGTATGTCCAACTCAGCAAGGGAAATGATCGAAAGAGAAGTCCGCGCAATGTGCAAAGGCTTAGAAGAGATGTATAGCTGTAAGATAGATTTGGATTACAAGAACGATTATCCAGTTTTGATAAACGATGAAGAGATGACGGACCTAGTTGTAGAAGCTGTAGAAGAAGCGAATATTCCTGGAATAGTTGGAGTTGAGGACTGTGGACCACAATCACCATCAGAAGACTTCTCCTACTATACAGAAAAAGTTCCTTGCTGCTTCTTCTACATTGGAGCTAAGCCGGAAGGAGAAGCGTACCCTCATCATCATCCTAAGTTCAACATAAGAGAAGAATCTATGATGATAGCCGCAATGTCCATGGGGGCAGCAGCTCTTAAGTATTTAGAAGATTAAGGAGCAGACTATGAAGCTTATGAAAAAGATCCCAGGAGGGACACTTTTAATACCTATGATAATATCTGCTCTAATAAATACAATCTATCCAACCCTATTTCATATAGGTGGAGTGACAGAAGCTTTTTTCGCAGGAAGTGGGCTTAACTTTATACTTGGAGCAGCAATATTTATTTCAGGATGTCTTTTAAAACTATCCACCATTAAGCACGTATTCCAAAGATACTTCTTCCTATTGATATTTAGAACGGCTCTATGTGCTGGATTAGGAATGATATTTTTCAAAGTCTTTGGTTTAGAAGGATTCTTAGGGATAAGTTTGGTGGCGTTTATTGCCACACTTACATCTATAAATCCGTCATTATTTTTAGCGATAATGGAAGATTTTGGAGATGAAGTGAACGTATCAGCCTTTGGTCTCGTGTCACTGTTTGCAACTCCAGTAGTAGCATTATTTATATTTGGACTTACTCAACCTACAGAAATAGATTTAATGCCGATACTGTCAATGGTAGTTCCATTAGTTTTAGGAATTATAATTGGGAACGTAGACCATGAGCTTGGCAAGTTCTTGGTAACTGGGATGCCATTTGTAATATTTATGTTGGGATGGTGCGTAGGAGCAAAGATTAACCTACTCGATGCTTTGAAAGCAGGATTTTCAGGAGTAGTCATGACTTGTTTGTACTATGTCTTAACAGCTCTACCACTTCTATTTGTGGAAAAGAAGATTATGAAGAGGTCAGGAATAGCCACCTTTGGAATATCTACTATCGCAGGACTTTCTGCCAGCGTTCCACTAATACTTGCAGAAACCAATCCTGAAATAGCAATCTATGGAACTAGAGCAACCTCAATAGTTACCATGGGAGTAGTAATATCTGCATTTGCATCACCATTTCTTGCTAAGAGACAGTATGAAAAAGCAAAAAATTAAAACTTACAAAAAAAGAGAGGGCGACCTCTCTTTTATTTTGCAATTTAAAATTTATCTAAATATCTGTTGAAAAAACCGACAGATATTTATATGTAAAAAATCCCCCGTTTAAAACGAGGGAATATTTTTTTCTTTACTTAAGAAGGGCAAACTCATAGCCTCTTTCTTTGAAATAATTAATTATGCTTGGTAGAGCATCTGCGGTGTGTTGCTTGTTCATAGCATCGTGCATTAAAACCACTGCAAGTCTAGTCTCTTCATTTTGATTAAGGGATTTGTCCAAGTAGTTCACCATACCTTCTGCTGTAGTTGGTCTTACAGATTTAGGCTCTGCATCTCCTGAAAGACAGTTCCAATCGATCCAAACTACATCCATACCTTCAAGAGCATTATCGGAAGCTCCTGTATTATCCCAAGACATATGGCCACCAGGGTATCTCCACACGCTTGAATGGAAATCATCGCCGAGATACTTTTTTAGCTTTGTATTTAAAAGATTTGCTTCTTTTATAATTTGCGCTGAGTCGGCAGTTCTTCCTGGATACAGTAGGTGGTAGTCATGGGTATATGAGTGCATGGCTATTGCATTACCGTCCACTAGAGTCTCTTTTAAGACTCTGCTTGACTTGTCATTTATAGCTCTTCCTACAACGAAGAATGTTGCCCTTGCACCATTGTCTTTTAGTGTTTTTAAAATTTGTGGAGTGATGGTTGTGTTTGGTCCATCATCAAAGGTTAAGAACACAAGCTTTTTACTTCCTTCATAAGGAATTTTACCAGTGGTTATATCTCTAACCCACTTGGTGTCGTAGGCATACTTAGAAACTGCAGTAATATGATTTTCACCAGGAACAATTCTTTTTTTAATTCTAGAAGCTCTCACTTCTGCAATATAGCTAAGTCCTTTAACATCATCTTTTTTGATGTTGAAATTCACAGGATTGTCCTGATTTTCTCGCATATTTATCTTTAGTAGAGTTACTACATAATCTGAGTTACTCTCTAATTTTTTAGCAGATCTTGATTGTTTTTTTCTAATAGCTGTACTAAAGATCAAAAATACTATAAGGGCAACTACAAAGTAGAATCTTCTTCTAGCCCTCTTCTTTCTTCTAATTGCTCTTCTCTTTCTTTCCAATTGTCTATCTTTAATTTTTATTTTTTCCAAATCGTTATTCATCTTGTCTCCTCACTAGTTCGAGTTTTTATAAAATACTGATTCATATCTTGGATGCAGGTTCTGAGTTTTAAAATACTTCATCGAATATAAAATTCCATTGATCTCCGCACCAATTAGCATGGTATAACTCATAAAGTAGCTCCAGGTTAAGAATGCAAATATGGAACCAAGGGATCCATACGTCACCGAATACTTGGCAAAATTCTGCAAATATACGCCAAACAAGGCGCTGAAAAGATTTTGTCCTATGGTTGTAAATATTGCGCCTGGCACAACTTCTAAGACTTTCAAATTCCTTCTAATTTTTTTGTTAAGTGTAAAATAATACATTACGATATATATAATTAACATGTAAGCTATTGGAATTAGATTCCTCATAGTTCTAAGCACATTATAAAAATTAGATGCATCTGCCTGAAAAAAGTCGAGAACCTTTGTTATTACCATTTCTCCTACGATTGAGGTTACTGATATGAGCATTAACATAACCATCAGTAGAAGTGTAAATATTGCAGATATGAGTCTTTTGAAAAAATAGTTTCTATCGTCTTTTATTCCATAGGCTTTGTTAATATTTAAAAGTAGTTGTTTAACTCCGCTTGACGCAGAAAAAATACCCAGTATTAACGATATCGAAAGTAGTCCCGTACTGGAAGCTCTGTTTAGTTGGGTAATAAAACTTTCTATTATAGAATATATTTCTTCTGGTAGTACTTTTATCAGATTAACTATTTCAGCTTGGTTAAAAATCTCCACAAATGAAATAATATTTAAAAACGCGATGATAAATGGAAATATTGAAAGAATTGAAAAGAAAGTTAAAGATCCTGCCATGGCTGGCAGATTTTTTTCCCCTATTCTAAATAATAATTTATCAAAAAATACTAGAATAGGGTTGTTTTTATACTTATCTAGTAATCTTTCTATTGCTTTCATTGTCACCTCAAAATAAATTGTCTAACGCTAATTTATATTATATAATAAACATTGAGATATTGCTTTAAATTTAAACATTTTTAAGAAATATATTGGCAACTGTATCTGCTACATGTTGACATGTATCTACACAGGACTCAAGTTTTAGACTAAGCTTATTGTTTTTCAAAATATTTTTAGGATCAAGTTTTAAAAATATATTTTGAGTTGACTCGATATACACTTTGTCAGCTCTGTCTTCGAGATTTCTGATATGTTTAATTAAATCTTCTATGTCTGAATATTTTTTTGCGGTCTTTAGACTGTTTACCAATAGAACTATACTGTTTGAAGCGTCGACTATTATATCTACAAAAGAATAAATAGATGGTGTTATCTCCTTGATGTCGTACATATAGATTGCCATTAGTATGTCTTCTATGGTGTCTATTACAGAATCGATAGTATGACCAAGTTGAAGGATATCTTCCTTATTAAGTGGAAGTATATACTGCTTTTCAACTTCTCTTTGAATTTTGTGGTAGACTTTGTCTGCATCATTTTCAATTTCGTGAATCTCCACTACGAGGTATTTTATATTTTCGTACTGAAATTCAACGAGGCTTCTTTTAAGCATATCGGATGCACGAACTGTATATTCTGAAAGTTCTATTAATATATCATAAAAATTTACTCTTGTTGACATAGGTCCTCCTTAGATATTTACAGTATCACAGTGAGGTAATTTTTACAAGATAGAGGAGATTAAATGACTACTTTTATTTTAACTTTACTCTTTATAACCGTCGCGCTTTCTGTGGTGATGCTTCTTATTCTATTTAGAAGACATATGGTTGTAGAAGGTAATATGAAAGATGAAAAAAATTTTAAAAAATGTGAAGACGCTCTTAATGCTGTGTCGGATGAGGATCTAGAATATTTAAAGAGAATAAATAGAGATCTAGGTCCTGTAAATGGAATTAAATTTTTAATGGATAAGTACGACATTGACATCAGGTGCGCAAAAAATATTATGGATGCGATACTTACCCATAATTTAAGCGACGAAGATGTAGAATATCTAAAGAAAATTAAAAAGGATTTTGGCGATGAGGCTGCCTATGATGTGGCTACGACAAAATTTAAGATAGATAAAAAAGATGTTAAGGAACTTATAAACAATTTATAAATTTATAATGGAGGAATAAATGGATATTACTCATTTTTTCGCCCTTTTAGGAGGGCTTGCCTGCTTTCTATACGGAATGGATCTGATGAGCAGCGGGCTTGAGCTTGTAGCAGGAGATAGGCTTCACAAAATAATAGAAGGAATGACCAAGTCCATATTTAGAGGACTACTTGTAGGTATCGTCGTAACTGCGGCTATACAATCGTCTTCTGGTACCACAGTAATGGTAGTTGGATTTGTAAATGCAGGTCTTATGACACTGGAACAAGCTGTAGGAGTTATAATGGGTGCCAATATCGGTACCACTATAACAGGACAACTGGTGGCATTAAATATAACTGCCGTTGCGCCGATATTTGCATTTATAGGTTTTATTTTAAATAGATTTGCAAGCAAAAATTCTGTTAAATATTTGGGACAGGTAATCCTAGGCTTAGGATTTCTTTTTATGGGAATGGAACTTATGAGTAATGCTATGGCACCTCTTAGAGAGTACGAAGGCTTTAGACAACTTATGGTTACCATGTCAAATCCATTTATAGGAATACTAGTTGGTGCGCTTGTAACTGGACTTATCCAGTCATCTGCAGCCAGCCTTGGTATCTTGCAAGCAATAGCAAACGAAGGGCTTATAGGACTTACAGGATCTATGTATATCATTTGTGGATTTAACATCGGAACCTGTATTACATCAGTTCTATCTGCAATAGGTACATCTAAAAACGCTCAAAGAACTGCAGCTGTCCATGTACTATTTAACTTTATAGGAACTATTATATTTGTTCTTATATCATTTGTAGTTCCTATCGATTCATTTATTGAAAGCATATCAAGGAATGTGCCTGCTGCTCAAATAGCTAATATGCACACATTCTTTAACATTATGGCAACACTAATACTTCTTCCATTCTCAAAATATCTTGCGAAACTTGCAACGATGGTAATAAGTGGATCTGATAAAGAACAAGAAGAAATGGCACTTCAATATATCAATCCTAGAAGAGGAGTTACAGATGCATCTGTAGAGATTACTGACGTAAGAGCAGAAACCAACAGGATGCTAAATATTGCGAGAGATAATTTTAAATTGTCAATGGAACTTTTGATAAACTTTGATCATAAAAAATATGACCAAATCTTCCACAACGAAGATATATTAAACTTCTTAAACTCACAGATAACAAAGCACATAATCGACTGTCTATCTCTTCAAATGGATGAGAACATGGCAGGTAATTTCACGGGATATATGAGAATTGTAAGAGACATTGAAAGAATTGGAGACCATATTAAATCCTCTGCAGATATAGCGAAGGCATCTGATGAAGGACATCTAACGTATACAGAGAAGGCTGTAAAGGAAATGGAATCCATCCAAAACTCAATAAACACTATGTTTAATACTATTTCAGAAGATGTATCCTATGCAGAAAGAATAAACAGACTTAGATTCTTCTCAAATAGAGTGGACGGTTTCGTTACAAGCTATAGAAACACTCACATAGATAGAATGAAAAATGGGGAATGTGATCCAGAAAGTGGACTGTTATTCGATAAGTATCTAACTTCACTAGAAAGGATATCTTCATATCTTTACCATGTAGGTAAGTTAACTATATAAGGAGGAAATAAGAAGGAACGATGAATATAATAAAACCATCAACGCTACCTGGATTTATGGAACTTTTACCAAAGGACCAAGTAGTATTTAATCAATTAGTAGATATAATTAAAACGAATTTTGAAAAATATGGATTTTTGCCAATAGATACACCGGTCTTAGAAAAGGCTGAGGTGCTTCTTGCAAAAGGTGGAGGAGAAACTGAAAAACAAGTCTACGAATTCACCAAGGGAACCACAGACATCGCAATGAGATTTGACCTTACAGTGCCACTAGCAAGATATACAGTGGAACATTTTTCCGATTTAAACTTCCCATTTAAGAGGTACCAAATAGGCAAGGTCTACAGAGGAGAAAGAGCTCAAAAGGGAAGATATAGAGAGTTTTACCAATGCGACATTGATATCATCGGCAATGGAAAGATATCTCTTGTAAATGATGCAGAATGTCCAGCAGTTATATACTCAATCTTTAGGGAATTTGACTTCGGCAAGTTTACAATTAACATCAACAACAGAAAGATATTAAATGGATTCTTCAAAAGCTTGGAAGTTAAATCTACAGAAGAAGTGATGAGAATAATCGATAAGATCGACAAAATCGGAGTGGACAATGTAAAAGAAGAGCTTGCTAAGGTCCGAATGAGTGCAGAAAATATAGATAAACTAATCTCATTTATAGAAATAGACGGCACTAAGGAAGAAATCATAGAAGCGCTTAAAAATTTAGACTGCGATAACGAAGACTTCATCCAAGGAGTAGAAGAATTAGAAACGGTCGTTAAATATATGAGAGCCTATGGAGTAGAAGACGACTACTTTAAGATCAATTTAAAGATAGCAAGAGGTCTTGATTACTATACAGGAACAGTCTATGAAACATTCCTTGACGACCACAGAGAACTTGGATCAGTATCCTCAGGTGGAAGATATGACAACTTGGCAGGATACTACACCACAAATTTAATGCCAGGAGTTGGGATGTCAATAGGTCTTACAAGACTATTCTCAAAGATGCAAGAACTTGGTCTTATAAAAGAAACTAAGAGCGAAGTATCAGACATAATAATAATTCCTATGGAAGAAACAGTGGTAGAATCCATAGAAATCCTATCCAGACTTCAAAAAGAAGGCATTAGCGCAACAATCTATGCTGAATCAGGCAAGATGGGTAAGAAATTTAAATATGCAGACGCATTGGATATAAAGTATGCCCTTGTAATTGGAGAAAACGAAATAAAATCCAATGTCTATGGGCTTAAAAATATGGATACAGGAGAACAAGAAGACCTATCCATAGAAGAAATCATTGCGAAATTTAGCAAGTAATCCTATTTTCTTAATAACATGGTGATGTGGATATATTGAAAGTTTAAAGATAACGATGTACAATTTTTATAAGTTGGTGAAAATATGAATGATAAAATAGACAAGATAATAGAGCCAATAGAGAAAGCGGCAGAGCCAATTTCATCTAAGATGAATCCTACCATGAAGGCGCTTGTAATAATAGCAGCGACCCTCATAATTGGAATAATCGCTATAAAAATAACCGATTATCTATTTAAAAAATTTAGAAAAACAGGAAAAATTGGCTATAACTTTTTAAACACATTAATAAAAGGGTTTATAATCCTAGTTATGGTCTTTAAGATTGGTAATCTTTCACAGACATTCCAAAGCATGGCAGGCTCAATACTTATGAGTTCATCTCTAATAGTGGCGGTGCTTGCATTTGCATTTCAAAAGAGCTTGGAAGATTTGATAGCAGGACTTATGATATCGGTCTTCAGACCATTTGAAGTAGGAGATAGAATCAATTTTGTAAATATGAGTATAGTTGGTTATATAGAAGATATCTCTTTAAGACACACAACTATAAGGACATTTACAAACTCAAGACTCATCGTACCAAACTCTGTTATGAATAGAGAAGTCTTGGAAAATTCTCACATAATAGATCCAGTAGCAGGTGGATTTTTAGATATAACCATCGCATACACAGCAGATATAGATAAGGCAATGGACATCATAGTTGAGTGCGTAGAAAGCGATGAAAATGTACTGGATATAAGACCTATAAACGAGAGGGTGGGAAGCCACTTCACCACAGTATTTATAAATGAACTGTCTCAATATGGAGTTAATCTTAGAGTAACAATATGGACAGCCAATGTAGATCTGAACTTTGAAACAGTTTCAAGGCTTAGAAAAGAAATAGTTAAAAGATTTGTAAAAGAAGGTATAGAAATTGCTTCACTATCAAAGAGTCTAAAATTTGCAATGGAGAATGAGATAACAAGAGGTTAGCATGGACAAACATATAAATTTTAAATCGATTGAAAAATTAATTTTTAAACAAACATTTTTTGAAAAGTTTATGGCGGTATTAGTAGGATGTTTTTTCATAACTGTATCCATAGTTATGTTTATCAGACCGAACCAGATGATAGCAGCTGGAGTCAACGGTATGAGTATTCTACTTGAACACGCAACAGGGATACCACTTTCGATATTGGTATTTGCACTGAATCTTCCACTATTAATAGTCGGGGTGTTCCTACTATCAAAAGAATTTATATTCTTTACCATTCTATCCACAGTATTTACCTCTGGATATATAGCACTTTGGACAGCTATACTTCCAGAAGGATTCGCAGTAACCCACGATTTAATACTAGCAAGTATCTTCGGAGGAATCTTCTCAGGAATAGGAAATGGAATCACATTTAGATATGGAACCTCAACAGGAGGATTTGACATATTAGGAGCGATAGCAAAGAAGTACTGGAACGTAAACATAGGATCAGGACTCCTTGCACTTAACGGAATAGTAATAGCAATATCTGCCTTTGTATTCTCAATCGATAGAGCTTTATATACTCTAATCGCATTTATAATAGGGTACACATTGGTAGACAAGATTCACCTAGGAGTAGGTAAACAGAAACAAGTACTTATAATAAGTTCAAAATGGGACGAAGTTACAGAGATGATTCAAGCAAAACTCGTAAGAGGAGTTACTCTTATCGATGGAGAAGGAGCTTATCAATTTAAAAAACTTAAAATCATCTACTGCATCTGCACTCCAATGGAACTAGTAAAACTAAAGAATTATGTTAAACTTATAGATCCAAATGCCTTTATGGCGGTTACAGAAACTGCAGAAATACAAGGTCATGGATTCAAAAAGATCGCAATATAAAATATCCCACCAAGAGGTGGGATTTTTTAATGGGTTTATTTAATTAGATATTTGTATCTGTCGATCATAAATGCACCGAATGGTGCTGTAAATAAAATCGCAAGGACAGCCACGGTCAGCACTTGAGGACCACACTTAAGACCCATTGAAAGAGGTATAGCTCCAATTGCAGCTTGCACCGTCGCCTTTGGAGTGTAGGCTAGCATGGAGAAAATCTTTTCGCCTCTCTTTAAATTGGTTCCTAATAGAGAAACGTAGACGCCAACCATTCTTACCATTAGACACAAAATAATCGTGATAAGGGCAATAGGACCGAGCTTTAAAGCGTATGCGAGATTAACTTCTGCACCGACAAGGACAAATAGTAGGATTTCCGCTCCAGACCAAAGGGACCTAAATCCGTTTGAAATTTCAGAGGAAGCATCGTAATTTGTATTTTGAACGCCGATTCCAAGAGTCATTACTGCGATTAGTCCAGAGATTGGCACCACAGTTTGCACTTCTTCGGTGGATGCAAGTAAGAATGCAATGGATAGAGTGATAAGAGTCTTAATTGTATGCTCCATATTTACATATTTTAAAAACAGCCCATAAATTTTTCCGACTAAGTAGCCTAAGATTATTCCTGTAATTATTGAAATTGGAATATTTATAAAGCTCATAAGTTCTACACTTCCACCTTTTGCGATGGAGATAAATGAAGTAAATAGCACGATTACAAATATATCGTCGACGGATGCTCCAGCGAGAATCATCTGAGGGATGGAATTTTCCTTGCCGTAGCCGTTTTCAATTAGATGAATCATCTTCGGTACCACAACTGCAGGGCTTACTGCAGCAACTACGGCTCCCATTATAAGTGCGTCGATTAATTCGATTTTTAAAAATAGGGGAGCAAAGACCGCCATTGCCATTATTTCAAAACTTGCCGGTACAAATGAAAGTAGCACAGCTGGGCGACCGACTTTCTTTAGATCTGTTATATCCAGCGTAAATCCAGCTCTTGCAAGGATGATGATTAGGGCGATCCTTCTAAGCTCAGAAGAAATATTTAGGATTTTGTCGTCTAATATATTAAGTGCAAATGGACCGAGGATCATACCGGTTATAAGCATGCCAAAGAGGGCAGGAAGTTTTATCTTTTTCATAAAGTAGGAAAGTATACATCCTAAAATAAATATATATGCGATTGAATTTAACATTTTGTCTCCTTGATTGTATTTAATTCAGTGATTATTTTAATTTAGAGAAATACAATTATTCTAAAAAAATTTTTAAAATTAAATTTATAAAAATTTTTGATTCATCATTATAATAGCACAAAAAAAGCTGATGCTCTACAATTATGTAGAAGTCATCAGCTTTCGCATTTAAAGGGAGTACTTCATTCCCTATAATATCTAATTTTCTATTAGAATGGAGCGTATGATTGGTCAGACCACCATTCACTCTTAAGTTCTTCGTATTGTTTTGCTATTTGAGTTAGTTGGAAGTTTTCCCAATATGCAAGTTCTTTATAAAGTCCTTTTGCTTCAGGTACTTCTGATCTTGCTGCTGCTTTTTCATAGAATTTGATGTTTACTTTCTTGATGTTCATTCCTAGGTTGAATACTGATAGAACCATGGTTGCATTTTCTGGATCAACCTTGCCCCATTCAAAGGTCTTGCCTTCTAATGAAGATTTTATCTTTTCTATTACAGTTGATTCATCCTTTTCTATGTTAGATTTTAATTTATTTAGATAGTCTACGTGTTCTTCTGATTGATGAGCAAGTGATAAGAATACATCTTTAGCTTCTCCACCTAGTTGTTCAGAAGACATTTTGAAGTAGTTTATACTTTCGATTTCGTTAAGGATTGCTTGTTTAACGATGTTAAGTTCAGATGAGAAGATCTTATCTTCTTGAGCTTTATCCATTTGTCTAATGTCGTTTAGATAGTTGATCTTCATTTCTTCTTCGCCACCCTTTAGGTTTTTGTAGTGTTCAGGTGTCTTAGATTCAACAGGCTTTTCTGCTACAGATGGCATGTATTCTTTGCCAACAGCTTCGCCGCCGAATTTAATTGCCTTTTCGTTTATTGGAAGAAGTTTCTTCTTTTTATCACCGTAAACTTTTGTAAATGCTTGGATTACTGATTCAACTTTTACAAGTTCAGTTACCTTTAGGTATGCACCAAGCATAACCATGTTTGCAACTCTAGCGTTTCCAAGATCTATTGCTATATCGTTTACTGGAATCTTAACTACATTTATATCTGTTCTTGTAGTTTCTTTTTTTACTAGTGATGAGTTTATAAATATATTTCCACCAGGTCTTACATGTGATTCAAACATTGAAAGAGATGGTTCATTCATTACTATTACGTCGTCTGCAACTGCTATAATAGGTGATCCTACTAGTTCTTCAGATACTACTACTGAACAGTTAGCAGCTCCTCCACGCATTTCTGGTCCGTAAGATGGATACCATGATACGTGTTTACCTTCAAGCATGCCGGCATAGGATATAAGTTGTCCCATTGCCATTACACCTTGTCCACCAAATCCTGCCATTACTATTTTTCTTGTCATTTTATTCACCTCTTCTAAAATTACCAAGTGGATAATATGGAATCATATTGTCTCTTAACCATTGAAGTGATTCTACTGGAGGTAGTCCCCAGTTAGTAGGACAAGTAGATAGGACTTCGACAATACCAAAGCCTTTATTATCAAGTTGTAGTTGGAAACATTCTTTGATTGCACGTTTTGCACGTCTGATATTTGCTGGAGTGTCAACAGATACTCTTTCTACAAATTTTGCACCGTCAATAGTTGCAAGCATTTCTGAAATTCTAAGTGGTTTACCTGACCAGTCTTCGTCACGTCCGTATGGGGAAGTGGTAGTTACTTGACCGATTAGGGTAGTAGGTGCCATTTGGCCTCCTGTCATACCGTAGATTGCGTTGTTTACAAATATAGTTGAGATTTTTTCTCCTCTATGTGCAGCGTGTACTATTTCAGCTGTACCGATAGAAGCTAAGTCTCCGTCACCTTGGTAAGTGAACACAAATTTATCTGGATGAACTCTCTTTGCGCCTGTTGCTACTGCTGGAGCTCTACCGTGAGCAGCTTCGTACATATCGCAGTTGAAGTACTTGTAAGCAAGTACAGAACAACCTACAGGGCATACGCCTATAGCTTTATCTTGAAGGTCCATTTCTACTAAGCATTCTGCTACTAATTTGTGGATGATACCGTGAGTACATCCAGGGCAGTAGTGGAATACTTCGTCAGTTAAGCCTTCTGAATATGTGTATAGACAAGTTTCGTTTTCTTTTAATACTGGTTTCTTCATTTATTTAGCCTCCAATACTTTAAGTGCAGCTTCTGCTACTTCTTCAGCTGTTGGAATATTTCCACCTAATCTACAGAAGAAGTGGATGTTTTGACGTCCTTTTGTAGCTATCTTAACATCGTCAGTCATTTGTCCGTGGTTCATTTCTACAACTAGAATATCTTTACATGATTCTGGAATCTTTTCAAATGAGCTGTATGGATATGGCCAGCAAGTTATTGGTCTAATAAGTCCTACTTTGTAGCCTTTCTTTTCAAGGATTCCCATAGCAGATTTACAAATTCTAGCAGAAGTACCGTAAGCAGAGATTACAAGTTCTACGCCTTCTTCAAGACCGATTTCTTCTACTCTTGTTTCGTTTTCTTCTATTGCTTTATATTTTTCAATTAGATGATGGTTGTGTACTTCTAGTTCATCTGCTGATAGATATATAGAGTTAATAATATTGTTTTCAGTTCTAGTTCCTCTACCAGTTGCAGCCCATGGTTTTTCTGGGATTTCTTCTGTTCTTTCTTTGAATTCAACAGGTTCCATCATTTGTCCGATAACACCGTCACCCATTAAAACTACTGGGTTTCTGTATTTGTCAGCTAGGTCAAATCCAAGCATAACTAAATCTACCATTTCTTGAACAGTAGAAGGGCTAAGTACTATAGTTCTGTAGTCACCATTTCCTCCACCTCTAGTAGATTGGAAATAGTCTGTTTGTGATGGTTGGATAGATCCAAGTCCTGGACCACCTCTCATCATATTTACGATAAGTGCTGGAAGTTCAGCTCCACACATGTAAGAAATTCCTTCTTGTTTAAGTGCGATTCCAGGAGATGAAGATGAAGTCATAACTCTTGCACCTGCTCCTGATGCTCCGTAAAGCATGTTTATAGCAGCAACTTCTGATTCTGCTTGTAAGAAACAACCTCCAATTTTTGGAAGTTCTCTTGATAAGTACTCTGGAACTTCTGATTGTGGTGTTATTGGATATCCAAAGAAGTATTTGCAACCAGCCTTAATAGCTGCTGCGCCTACAGCTTCATTACCTTTCATTAATACCTTTGTCATTTTATCACCATTCCTATCCTATTTTAATTACTGAAATAACTGAATCAGGACAAGTTATTGCGCAGTTTTGACAAGCAATACAGTCCTCTGGTCTTGCAGCTGTTGCAGGGCTATAACCCTTACCATTAATCTTGTGTGGATCAATTTCAATTACGTTTTTTGGGCACGCAACTACGCAAAGACCGCAGCCTTTGCATCTTGATTCATTGAATTCTACTCTACCTTTTGCCATTTTTTCCTCCTCAAATCATCCAATCGTCTCTGAAGTAGAGATCTATTGGAAAAATTTCATTTTTAATCGAATTTTCTTTTTCCAATTGTTCTGCAACTGGTCTTAAGCAAGCTGTGTAGACAACTGGAATATTTAAAAGTTTTGAAACTTCTTCGACTATTTCTTGACCGTAGATTACATCTTCTGCGGTAGTGTCTTTTAGCATATGAGTCGTATTGATAAGTCCATTTATTCTCGTTTGAGAATGAGCTTCTGTACTCTTTATAAATGCAATGATATCTGAAACCTCTGAAGTCTCAGGTCTATGTCTATTTATAACGAAGTAGTTATCGTAGCCTGACCTATGTAGAAGTTCTCTGTACCTACCTAGGGATAAGGATCCTTTTGGGTTTCCTCCAATATCCATTACGACCTGATAATCTTCTCTTTCAAGAGGCATCAAAATCTGTGGATCTACAGCAGGAATATCTAAAGCCTGCATCTTCTTCATAATTGATCCGTAGACTTCTACGCCATTTTTTTCTAGGAACTCAGTCTTCTCTCTAATTCTAAAATACATGTTTATTATGTCCAAATCTATAGCTGCAACTTTTTCATAATATTTTTTTAAAAATAGACAGTAGTTGATAGAAAATTCAGTTTTACCAGAACCAAAATGACCAGTAATAATTTTTATTCTATTGCCTTTTGGTCTTAAATCTTGCAATTTATCACCTCACATGTTAATAGTAGTGCTTTAAACAAACTTAGCAAAATACAAGTTTGAAAAGCTTTTCTATTTCAATTCTATAGCATTTTTAATTTTTTAACAAGTATTTTTTATAATGGATAAATAAAATATCACCTTAATTTAAAACTATGCTATAGTAATTAGGTATTCATTAAACGGAATTAAATTTTTAGCATTATAAATTAATGAAATATATTTGTTTGGGTATACAATAGGTACGAAGAGATATTATAAGGAGGAAATATGATAGAAGAAATTATAAAATCAAGAAGAAGTATTAGAAAATATAAAGCGGAAGTTCCTAGTATGGAAACTATTGAAGAGATACTTTCTCTTTCAATCTTAGGACCATCCTATGCATCTTCTCGTCCTGTTGAGTTTTTAGTGGTGACTGAAAAAGAAAATCTAAAGAAATTGGCAGACATGGAAATGTTTGGAACTCAATATCTAAAGGACGCTCCAATGTGTATACTTGTGATGACAAATGCAGATACAGTTAGAAATTGGGTGGAAGAATGTGCAATAGTTTCTTCATATATTGGACTTTGTGCAGTGGATAAAGGTCTTTCAACTTGTTGGGTAAATGTTAGAGAAGGAGAAACTCAAGATGGAAGAGACTACCAAGAGTTTTTCAAAGAAGAGTTTTCAGTGCCAAAGGATCACAAGGTGCTAACTATTATTCCAATTGGAACTGGTGATGAAAGGGTAAGAAGAAGAGAAGAGATAGATATTAAATCTAAAATCCACATGGAAAAATATTAAAATTTTATATTTTTAAATATTTGTTAGAAAAACAAACTAATTTAAGGCTAAACTTTCTAATAAGTCTTGAAAACTAGTATTTAAGATGATAAAATAAAATTGGGTTTAGAAATAAACCCAATCATCTTTTTTCTTTCCAGATACATAAAAGGGACCACGATAGGTCCCTTTTATACTTTTTTGTTATTTAAATTTTTATTTTATTTCGTTATTGCCTTTTAATTTATCTGTTTTAAAGAATAATAGAATTCCAATTAAAAACATAATGGATAGAGTTGAAATTGAAACGTGTTGGTTGCCTGTAAGTTGAGTTACAAGTGAAACAGTTAGCGTGCCTATTATTGCAGCTCCTTTTCCAAAAACATCGTAGATACCAAAATATTCTCCAGAGTTTTCCTTTGGAATTATCTTTGCATAGTAGGAACGAGATAGAGCTTGGATAGCTCCTTGGAACATGCCTACAGTTATTGCCAATATCCAGAACTGCACAATGTTATTTAAGAATATTGCATAAATTGAGATCAGTAAGTAGGCAAAGATACATATCTTTATTAAAAATCCCGTTTCATATTTTTTCGAAATCTTTCCAAAGTAGATGGCGCATGGAAAGGCAACTAGTTGTGTAACGAGTAGTGCAAGGACAAGCCCATTTGAGCTAAGTCCAAGGGAAGTTCCATATGCGGTTGCCATTGAGATTATTGTGTAGACTCCATCTATATAGAATAAGAATGAAAATAGAAACATATATACTTTTTTGTCGCCTTTTATCTTTTGAAAGGTCTGTAGTAGATGTGTCTTTTCTAAATCTTTTTCAGTTCTTACATATTTTTGTTTATACACTTTTAATAGAGGCAAGGTGAATATTATCCACCAAAGGGCGTTTATTGTAAAGACAAGCTTCATAGCAAGGTCCATAGATATTCCAAGAGCGTCATGTTTTACTGAAAGTAGTATGGAAATTATAAATGGAATTACAGAGCCGATATATCCGTAGGCATATCCTAAAGAGGACACATTATCCATTCTATCTTCTGATGTAATATCAATGAGCATGGAATCGTAGAATACAAGGGAGCCGTTAAATCCCAATTTTGAAACGACAACAAGGATTAAAAATACCATCCATGAATTTGTAAATGGGAATAAGAAGCATCCCAAGGCTCCAAGGGACATAAATATTACAAAAAATCTCTTCCTTAGTGAAAGTTTATCAGCTATTGCACCTAATGATGGTCCTACCAACGCTGTAAGAATTGTGCTTACCGTGACTGCATAGCCCCAATAGGCAAGATAGGTCGCATCTTCAAGATGATCCTTTGCTAGGGAATTAAACATGATGGGAACTATTGTCGTAAAGAGCAAGATAAAAGCAGAGTTACCCACGTCATACAAGATCCAATTTCGTTCTCTTTTCGTAAGTTTCATTTGATTTCTCCCATATAATCCTTTAAAAATTGTGAGTCTAGTTCGCCGTCATTATAAATATAATCGAGGGCATTCTTTAAAAGTCTAGGCGCATTTTCCAAAGCTTCATCGAATTTTTCTACTAGGACTTTGTTTACTTCTTCTGCCTGTGGACGAACCTTGTGAGTGATGAGCTGTCCTGTAAATTCTTTTTTACCAGCAACTGTCATAACTGACTTCAAGAAAATTTCCTTTGCAACTGTTCCTGTGTGGAATAGTTTTCTATATTCTTTAAAATCTTTTATGCTTTTAAAGACATCTTTTAATTTGACACCGTATGAGTTATAAAAATGTACGACCTTAGGTGCGATGGTCGGTTCTGGAATGATAGTTTCCATTTTGAATTTGTGTGGATTTTTACCATCCTCTAACATATAGTATCTATCGAGCTCGATTTCGATATCCATGTGAGAATAGCCTCTAGTTACATTTCCTTCAACCGCCTGGTGTATGTAGCTATCGAGAATAAAATGACATATTGTGCCTGCAAAATAATAAAACTCATCGGAGCATCTGTCCAAAGATTTTACATATTCCTTATTTCTATCTAAGTAATCTTTAAAAGGCCTATCGTGGATAGCAGTTCCAGGATTTACTCCATCAACTTTTAAATTTAAATTGAAAAAGAACAGGTCTGGACCTTGATTTCCAAACTGAAAAAGTATTCTGTTTGTCAGTCCACAAGTTATTTCTGGCATGATCTTAACGACTTGTCTTCCGAATCGATCATGTGTATATATTGACGCCATAATTACCTACTAAGATGTATTTTACCACAACAATTCCTGTTATAATAGTATCGGAGGAATTATGAAAAAATATATATTAAATAGCGTAAAATCCGTTTCAAATGATGTATCTTTTTCCACTCCTGGACACAAGGGAAGGGAATTTGATTATTTAAAATTTAAATACGATGTGACTGAGCTAGATGAAACTGACAACTTACTTGAGCCTACATCTGCAATATTAAAATCCATGGATGAACTTAAAAAAATATACAAGAGTAAAGCGTCTTATTATTTAACACAAGGTTCAAGTCTTGGAATAGTTACTGCAATAGTTGCAAATTTAGAAAAAGGCGATAAGATTCTCGTGGAGAGAACTTGCCACAAATCTGTCTATAATGCAGTAATCTTATCAGAGCTTGACCCTACATATATACATCCAATCATCGACGAGAGATTAAGTGTGCCGATAGGAATAGATTTAGAAGATTTAAAGAACAAATTAATGACAAATAAATATAGAGCTGTAGTAGTAACTAGTCCAAACTATTTTGGAAAGACTCTTCCACTTGAAGAAATATATGAAGTTTGTAAAGATAATGACACGATTTTAATAGTGGATGAAGCCCATGGAGCTCATCTAAATTTCTTGCCTGAACTTACAAAACTTTCTTCATATAATAGATGCGATATTGCAATTCAGTCAGCTCACAAGACTTTGCCTGCAATAACAGGCTCAGCATTTATGCATATCTATTCAGATAGAATTAATAGAGAGCTTTTGGAGAAAACACTTAGACTTTTTCAATCGACCTCGCCATCATACCTGATGCTTATATCAATGGAAGAAGCTCTTTACTTTATGGAGAACTCTGGAAGAGAAAATCTAGTTAAAAATATAGATAGGCTTAGGATTTTAAAAGAAAATCTAAAGAAGGAAGGTTTTTACTTTTTAGAAGGAGATACCTTCGATCCAACGAGGCTTGTGGTCTCAAAAGAAAATATCTCAGGATATGAAATTGAAAGAGCCATAAAAGTGTTTGGAATTCGCGCAGAGATGGCGACTCCATTTTGCGCAGTATTTATTATAACTGCTGCAGATGATGAAGAATCTATTGAAAAACTTGAGTATGCTCTTAAAAATGCTTCATATATAGAAGACCATCCAAAGGCTATGAATTTTTCCTATAGAGAAAAAATAATTTACAAGCCCTGTGAAGTATTTAGAAAAGAATCAAAATGGGTAAAATTAAAGAATACAGAAGGCATGGTGTCCGCGTCTTTTGTAATCCCTTATCCTCCAGGCACACCAATCCTAGTTCCTGGGGAAGAGGTAACCGATGAAATAATAAAAATCTTGGAGAGATACTTAGAATTAGATATCAAAGTAGTCGGTCTTGAAAATGGAGGTATAAAAGTTGGATCTAAGTAGAATAGATGAAGTTGAGGAGTTACTAGAAGAAATAGTAGAAGATATCCCTGAGAAGTATTTTATACATTTGAATGGTGGAATAGTTTTAGAAGAAGACATATTGTATCATCCTCAAGATATAAATAAAACCATGGTAGTTCTAGGAAATTATAGAATCGATGTAACGGGAAGACAGATTACGATATTTTACGGTTCATTCATGCAGATGTTTGGATTCTTACCGAGGGAAGCTTTGAAAGAAGAACTTAGGAAGACACTCTATCACGAACTGACCCACCATTTGGAATTCTTAGCTGGCAACTACGACTTAGTAGAAGAAGACAGAAGAGAAATCGAAAAGTTTTTGAAGGATGAAATGAGGTGAAAATGAAAAAGTTTTTAGGACATATATTAAACGGAGTAGGTAAATTTATAGAAGTATTTTTAAATATAATTATATTTTTAGTTCAGCTTGCAACATCCATATTCGATGGAATTAAACAGATGATTGCAGCACTATTTGTAGGTGGAGGATGTTTATTATTACTATTTATTCTAAACCCGGTAGTTCTTTACTCGATAACTAAAAACAAATATATAATGACGATTCTATTCTTATCCGTGGTCGTTCCTATACTTGGAGTAAAAGGCGTAAGCTACTTAAAATATATCCAGTACATGGCAACTGAATATTTTTACGACAAGGCAGATTTCTACCTACATGGCAAGAAGAGAACTTTTGACAAAATTTCCGATTATGGCAAGAAGTACAAAGCCCATATAGAAGAATTGGAAAGACTTAAAAAACAGAGAGAACAAGAAGAACGCGAAAAGGCATTTGAAGAAAGATTTAACTCTGCCTTTGGAGGAACCTACTACACATTTGGCGAAGATATAAATTTCGAAGATCTCTTCGGTGAAGGAGGCTTCTTCGATGCATTTAACCAAGGAGGATATTACTACAATCAAGGTAGTTTCAACCAACAGGGAAATTACAATAGCCAGGGTCAAAATTATGCAGGCATAGGATTTAAAAATTCTTATGAAGAAGCCATAAGGATCCTTGGACTTACCACAGATGCAGATAAGTACGAAATCAAACTAAAGTACAGACAGCTTGCAAAGAAGTACCATCCCGATCTAAACAAGGAAGAGGGAGCGAAGGAAATGTTCCAAAAGATAAATAACGCTTATGAATTCTTAAGCGATGAGAATATAGAGAAATACAAAAGATTAAAAGAGCAATAAGGAGGCTTAAATGAGAGATTTTATTTTCGACGTAAAGACCAAGATTTTATTTGGCGAAGATCAACTTGAAAACCTAGGAAGAGAAATTAAAAAATATGGAGACAAAGTTCTACTTTGTTATGGGACTGGCTCTATTAAGAAGAATGGCATCTATGACGATATCGTAGGTGAACTAAAGAAAGACGGCATCGAATACTTCGAACTTGCTGGAATTGAACCAAACCCAAGAGTTGACTCAGCAAGAGAAGGAATAAGACTTGTAAGAGAACACGACATAGACTTTATCCTAGCAGTTGGAGGAGGATCCACCATTGACTGTGCAAAACTCATAGCAGGAGGATATAAATTAGAAGAAGATCCATGGAAAATATTGACAGGCGAAGTAAAGATAGAAGAAGCTCTACCAATAGGAGTAGTCCTTACATTATCAGCAACAGGTTCTGAAATGGATGACAGTGCAGTAATAACAAATTTAGAAACTAAGGAAAAATTAGCCTTTGCAAGTGGACATGTGCTTCCAAAGTTTGCACTAATGAATCCAAAATATACATTTACAGTTCCTAAATATCACACAGCAGCAGGAGTTGCAGACATAATGAGCCATACCATGGAAAACTACTTTACACTAGATGACTGCTACTTCCAAGACGGAGTTGCAGAAACAATCTTAAAAACATGTGTGAAGTATGGAAGACGTGCAATGGATGAACCAGAAAATTACGAAGCCAGAGCAAACCTTATGTGGGCATCAACCTGGGCAATAAATGGACTTCTTTCAACAGGTAAAGCTGCAGATTGGTCAGTGCATCCAATTGAACACGAAGTATCTGCATACTTTGACATCACCCATGGAGTTGGACTTGCAATCATCACACCTAGATGGTTAGAATATTGCATGAACGAAAAGACAACTCCAAAGATCGCAAGATTTGCAAGAGAAGTCTTTGAAGTAGAAGAAAGAGACGACAAGAAAGCTGCAGAAATGGGAATCCTAGCACTTTATAAATTCTTCGAATCACTAGATATTCCAATGCATCTAAAAGAAACAGGAGTAACAGAAGATAAACTAGAAGAAATGGCAAAGATGACCATCGAACACAAGAAGAGAAATATAAGAGGATTTATAGAACTAGACGAAGAAGCAGTTCATGAAATCCTAAGAAAATCATTTTAATTAAAAATAAAAAAAACTGCTTCAAAAAATAGAAACAGTTAAGATAAGACAAGCTAGAAAATAATCTAGGCTTGTCTTTTTTTATTTAAATTTTCCTTGTTCATATTTTTTAAACTGTCAAATAAGAATAGACAGACGCTTAAAAGTACAAAGAAGAACATAAAGGCGTGTATCCTTGTAAAAGCTTCGTTGTAGAAAAATATTGCTATAAGAAGCTGAATGGTTGGATTTATATACATCAAAATCCCAGCAAGTGAGAGGCTCGTATTCTTAATACCGATTGCAAATAGAATTAGAGGAAGACTCGTGACGATTCCTGTAGTAGGTAGAAGTGCCTACTGCATAGAAGAAATAGTCGAATTCTTTAAATTTAAAAATAGATATAAAAATGCGAGAGGACTTATAAGAAGAGTCTCCATAAAAATACTAAGTACTCCAGAAGCCTTGACCTGCTTTTTAAGAGCCCCGTAGACTGCAAAGCTCGTTCCTATAATAATTGCAAAATAAGGGAAGACTCCATATGCGAAAATTGGAATTGAAACTCCAATCAAGGCAAGGTAAAAAGCAACCCATTGAAGCTTTGTAAGTCTCTCTTTGTAGACAAAGTAGCCTAGCACAATAGAAAAAATAGGGTGCATGTAGTACGCAAGGGAAGCGTCCAATAATTTTCCTACAGAAATCGCAAAGATATACATTCCCCAATTAATAGTCACAGTTATGCTAGATAGTAAAAGAAAAAACATCTGCCTCTTGTCTTTAAAAATATCTTTAATGTCCTTTAACTGACCTTTAATCAGAAGTAAGATAAAACAAAACACAAGAGACCAGGTAATTCTAAAACAGAGGACGAGAGTAGGGTCGATATTAGAAAATAAAGACCAATAGATTGAAAGCAGTCCCCAGGATATGTAACAAAGTAAAACGAGTAAAGAAGGATTCAAAATATCACCTCAAAAAATTTAATTAAGTAAATCTTTATATAATCATAATAAAAAAATTTAATCTGTGCAACACGGCGAAAAATTAAAAGCGTTCTCTATTGATTTACAAAATTAAAATTATTTTGGAATGTTTTTATAAGAAACTTTTGTAATTGAACTATGAAAAGGATATCCTTTCATGCTTTATAAATTTCTATAAACCTAAGAGGTCAATCGTACGCTCATGCTAAAATAAGCCAATAACCATAATCAAACACCTATAAATAATTTAAGACTTATTTATCAAAGAAAACAATTATAGAACTTTAAACCGCTAAAAAACAGTATTTAACTAGAGAATAAAGATAATTTTTTATATTGTTTAACATAATAAACAAATATCAGGAACAATAGGTGATATTTTATTATAAAAGATAAGTAATAAGATAATTATATAATGAAATTACAAAAATGGTTGTGAAAACTATTTCTTAGTTGTATAATGAAACTAGATGGACAATAATATCTTTTATTTTAAGGAGGAAAAAATGGAAAACAAAAGAGTAAAACCTAATGGGAAAGCCCTGATACCTTTTCTAATTTTCGTATTATTCTACCTTGGCGTAGGACTTTACTTAAATGCTAAAGAAGTTCCGATGGCTTTCTATGTAGTACCCGCACCTATTTCTGTGCTAGTTGGTATAATATTTGCATTTATAATGTTTAAAGGATCAATCGATTCTAAATTCTCTAACTTTGTAAAAGGATGTGGGGACGAAAACATTATAATCATGTGTATCATCTACATACTTGCTGGAGCTTTTGCTACCGTATCTGGAGCAATGGGCGGAGTTGAAAGTACTGTAAACCTTGGTATGAGTATAATACCACCACAACTTTTAACAGCTGGTATATTCCTTATGGCTGCACTTATTTCACTTGCAACAGGAACATCTGTAGGTACCATCACTACTATGTGTCCAATCGCAGTTGGACTTGCAACCCAAGCTGGACTTAACATGCCACTTACTATAGGAGCTCTAGTTGGAGGTTCTATGTTTGGGGACAACCTATCAGTTATTTCTGATACAACTATCGCTGCAACTCGTACTCAAAACGTAGAAATGAGAGATAAATTTAAAATGAACTTTAAATTAGCTCTTCCTGCAGCAATAATTACATTTATACTACTTCTTATCTTTGGTAAGCCTGAAGTGGTTACACAAGGTGGACCTTATGAATACTCATTTATCAAAGTAGTTCCATATATAGTTGTACTTGTTTCAGCTCTACTTGGATTTAACGTATTCTTAGTACTTACATCAGGTATAGTACTTTCAGGTATCATAGGTATTGCTACCAATTCATTTACACTACTTGAATATCCTGGACACATTTACAATGGATTCTCTGGAGTATTTGAAATATTCCTACTTTCAATGCTAACTGGTGGTCTAGCTTACATGGTTAGAAACGAAGGCGGTATTGAATGGATAATTCAAAAGACTAAGAAATTCCTTAAGGGACCTAAATCAGCAGAAATTGGTACTGCAGTTCTTATAAGTGCTCTTGATGCAGCGGTTGCAAATAACACAGTTGCAATAATCATCGCTGGACCAGTTGCTAAAGAATTCTCTACAGAATACAAGATGGACCCTAGAAGATCTGCTTCATTACTTGACTCATTCTCTTGCGTAATGCAAGGATTCATCCCTTATGGAGCTCAACTTCTAATAGCAGCTAAATTAACTGAAGGCGCAGTTAGTACTTTCCAAATTATGCCATTCTTATGGTATCAATTTATACTTGCAATAGTTGCTATAATTTCAATCTATGTTCCATTTACACAACCTAAAGATCCATGGAACTATGAATATGATATGCCACAATCAAAAGCAAAAGAATTTATTGACAAGGGAATAAGCCCTCAAGACGTAACAGTAGCTTAAAATTTTTTTAAAAAATTAGGAGGAAATAATGAACACAAAAGAAGAACTAATGAAAATGGGAGTAGAAACACAAACAATTCACGGTGGTGTTGTGCATGATCAATACGGAGCACTTGCTACACCAATCTATGCTACATCTACATTTATATTTGACTCAGCAGAACAAGGTGGAAGAAGATTCGCACTTGAAGAAGACGGATATATCTATTCAAGACTTGGTAACCCAACCAACTCAATGGTAGAAAACAAAGTTGCTCTACTTGAAGGTGGAGAAGCTGCTCTATCTACTGCATCTGGAATGGGTGCTATAACTTCTGCAATCTGGCCATTTATTAAAGCTGGAGATCATGTACTAGCTTCTAAGACTCTTTACGGATGTACATTCGCATTCTTAGAACATGGACTTACAAGAATGGGAATCGATGTTGAATTTATCAACATGGCTGACCTTGACGAAGTAAGAGCTAAAATAAGAGACAACACTAGAATAGTTTATCTAGAAACTCCTGCTAACCCTAACATGGACATTTGCGATATCGAAGCAATTTCTAAGATAGCTCATGAAAAAGAAAACAGAATGGTTATAGTAGATAACACTTACTGTACTCCATACATCCAAAAACCACTTTCACTAGGAGCAGACTTAGTAGTTCACTCAGCAACTAAGTATCTAAACGGACACGGAGACGTTATTGCCGGATTCGTTGTAGGATCTGCTGAATTAGTAGCACAAGCAAGACTTGTTGGTCTAAAAGACATGACAGGAGCTGTACTAAGCCCATTTGAAGCATACCTAATCAACAGAGGACTTAAAACTCTTCACCTAAGAATGGAAAGACACTGCGAAAACGCAATGAAAATCGCTGAATTCTTAGAAAAACATGAACAAGTTGCTTCTATCCAATATCCAGGACTTAAATCATTCAAATACTATGATCTTGCTAAGAAACAAATGAGACTTCCAGGCGCTATGATTTCATTCGAACTTAAGGGTGGAATCGAAGCAGGTAGAACTCTTATGAACTCTGTAAAACTTTGTACATTAGCTGTTTCACTAGGTGACTGTGAAACTCTAATCCAACATCCAGCAACTATGACTCACAGCCCATACACAGCTGAAGAAAGAGAAAAAGCTGGTATTACAGATGGTATGGTAAGACTTTCAGTAGGACTTGAAAATGTTGACGATCTAATCGCTGACCTTGATCAAGCACTTGCTAAAATAAAATAAAAAA
>QWCK01001089.1_pt1 | contig 42293 bp, 39 predicted proteins | sample 1972571 | NCBI WGS metagenome assembly QWCK01 (sample SAMN09866710, study PRJNA288562) | Human gut metagenome isolate term2_stool, whole genome shotgun sequencing... | isolation source: gut | host: Homo sapiens | place: USA: California | reverse complement strand
AATTATATTGGTAGTACATAATTCCATTTTGATAAAGCATTGATTTCAAGAGTCCCTTTTCAGATAGTTGGTTCAAGATACGATAGACAGTGGATAAACTGGAACATATCTCACGAGGAACCAAGTCATAGACTTGTTCAGCTTTCATGGGCTCATCTTTTCTTTTTTGCATGAGCTTTAGGACCTCTTTGCGACCTTTAGTGACCTTTAGGCCATTTTTTCGCAAGAGATCCTCTAAAAGATTTTCTGTCATATTAAATTACCCCCTTAGTGAAATCACTATATGGATATTATAAAACAAATAATAATCTTTTGCAATCTCTTTATAAAAGGAAATTGTCCAAAAGCTGGGTCCATGTTACAATAAGGGGGGAGGTATCTAAATGAAAAAAACAAATGCAATGAGAAAACTAGAAGAGCTAAAAATCGACTACCAGGCCATTGAGTATGATGCAAATACTGAGGTGGACGGAGAAGTCATTGCCAGTGTTGTTCATGAGGATCCAAAACATGTATATAAAACTCTAGTTATTGAAGGGGTCCAAGATCATGCCTACTATGTCTTTTGTATCCCAGTAAATGATCACTTGGACTTAAAAAAAGCAGCCCGGCTTACAGGAGAAAAAAAGCTAGATATGCTGGCTATGAAAGACCTGCGAGCTGTTACAGGTTATATTCGAGGTGGGGTCAGTCCCCTGGGGATGAAGAAGGACTTTCCGACCTTTATCCAGGAAATCCAGGAGGGCCCTATTTGTATTAGTGCTGGTAAAAAGGGAATGCAAATTAAGCTGGATCCAAGAGAGCTTGTAGAAAAATGCGGTTTTTCTTGGGGAGATATTGTAAAGGAGTAGACCATGAATCAGAATTTAAGAGAGTGGTTGGAAGATTCTAGGATTGATGCTAGGACTAAAGAAGCGATTGACAGGATGTCTCCAGAGGAAAGGGAAGATGCCTTTTATCAAAAATTGACCTTTGGTACAGCTGGTCTAAGGGGGAAATTAGGACCTGGTAGCAACCGAATGAATACCTATACTGTAGGCTTGGCTGTGGAGGCCCTGGCTCAATTTTTACAAGAAAAGGGCTATGAGGATCAATCTGTAGTCATCGGCCATGACACCCGCCACCAAAGTGATACTTTTGCCCGGGAGGCAGGAAAAATTTTACAGGCCCATGGTATCCGGGTTTATTTATTTAAAATTCCTGTACCAACGCCACTTTTAGCCTATAGTGTCCGGGATTTAAAGACATCGGCTGGTATTATGATTACCGCTAGTCACAATCCTAAAGAATACAATGGTCTTAAGGTCTACAATAACAAGGGGATTCAAATTGATGCTTCTTGGGCAGATGGAATTTTAGAGAAGATGAACCAACTGTCTTTTGGAGATGTAAAAAAATCTCAGGAAGAAGATTTTTCTTTGGTTCCTGAAAAGACCATAGAATCCTATTTTGCCAAGCACCTAAAGAGACAGTTAAGGGACGATATCAATAAAGATTTTTCCATTACCTACACCCCTTTGAATGGGGTGGGCAATCTTTTTGTCCGTCATATCCTAGAGAAGAGAGGCTTTAAGAAGGTCCAAGTGGTCAAGGTTCAAGAAAAGCCTGATCCTGATTTTACCACTGTAGGCTATCCTAATCCGGAAAATTTTGCAGCCTTTGACTGTGCTATCCAACAGGCGGACCAAGAGGGAAGCTCTTTTATTTTGGCCACAGATCCAGATAGTGATAGGGTGAGCCTGGCCATTAAGCATGATGGAGAATGGATTCATTTAAATGGCAACCAAATCGGTGCTCTTTTGATGGATTATATCCTCCACGAATTAGACAGGCAAAATCGTTTACCCGAAAGGCCGGCTGTGGTTAAGAGCATCGTAACAGGAGACTTGGGCTTTGAAGTGGCCAAAGAGTTAGGCCTGGAAAGATTCAATACCCTAACAGGCTTTAAAAATATTTGTGCGCCAGCTGTGGATTGGGAAGAAAATGGAGACTACACTTTTGTCTTTGGTTATGAAGAAAGCATAGGCTATATTTATGGCAATGATGTTTTTGATAAGGATGCCGTTATTATTTCTATGATCTTGTGTGAAATGGCGGCCTATTATGATAGTCAAGGCCGGGACCTCTATGACCAATTGCTGGATCTCTATGCCCGGTATAAACCCCACAGGGAGCTTCTCTACAGTATTATTTATGAGGGCCAGGAAGGTTTAGAGACCATGGGGCGGATTATGGATGGGTTAAGGAAGGATCCTTTGACCCAAATTGGCCAAGAAGAGGTGGGAGAAGTGATTGACTACCTCCATGGCCAAAAAGGAAAAATTGACCTGGCACCACAAAACCTAATCCAATATGTCTTAAAAGACCGTGGAAAAATTTTCTTCCGGCCTTCTGGAACGGAACCGAAATTAAAGATTTATATTTATCTAGTAGATGATGACTTAGAAGTTGCCGATAAACGCTTAGAGGCTATTCAGGAAGATTTGGCAAGCCTTTTTAAAGAAATTGAGGAAGCCCAATGATTTTAATCTTTGAAGCCAGCCCAAAATTAGTGACCCAGTACAAGATGGATCCTGTAAAAATGGGCCAGGTTAACCAATTTAAGGACAAGTTTGTAGACATTGCTTCTCCAGGAGTTTTGGCAGCTCGAATTTTCAAGCAACAGGATGAAAAGCCCCTGCTCCTAGCCCCTATTGGAGGGAAGATTGGTCAAAAAATCAAGGAAATTGCCAAGACTGAAAAGCTGGGTCTAGTGGATATTGATTTTCGAGATGAGTCCATGGAGGAGGTTAGGCTGGGCCTAGAAGACCCTCTAATCCTTCAATCCAGACCAGCTCGGGTGACCCAAGAAGAGTTTAACCGACTTTTTTCAACCCTAGCCAGCTACCAGGAGGAGGTAAAAAACTTCTTACTACTAGGAGCTTCAGAATCTATTGAAGAAAAGTATCCTTATTTAATCAAGAAGTCTTACGATTTGGGTCATCCTGTCTTTGTTTGCTTGGAGGGAAGGATTCAAGACTGTATCAAGGAAAAACCCTATAGCCTGGTTTGTAGCAAGGACCAGTTGGAAGATTACAGTGGCTTAAAGTGTAATTTTACCCATGAGGTCATCCAGGCCGGCAAGATGGTTTTAGCGGCAGGAGTGAGGGAGCTTTTTATTGGGGGCAGTGGAAAAACCTCCATCTATATGAGGGACCATTCCTACTGGACTATCCAATCCCAAGACTTGACCCGGCAAGACCTAACCCTAATTACCATTGGCCTATCTGGAGCCTATGAAAAGAAATACGACTTGGAGATGGCCCTGAAATTTGCCAGGGGGCTAGGAGCTTTTGACAGCCAGGTTGTGAATCAAATTGACCTGGCTGACTTAAAACAAAAGATGAAGGACCTATCGATCAAGGAGGGAAAATTTGAATAATCGCTGGAAATTAAAAAGAGAAGACTGCCTACTTTTGGCTGTGGATTTTCAAGACCGTTTGATTCAAGGGATGTACAATCCAGAAGAGTTCATGAAGGAAAACCAAACCTTAGTACAGGGGTGTAGAATATATGGTGTCCCCATCCTCTTTACAACACAATATAAAAAGGGTCTTGGAGAGCTTTCGGAATCCATAGGTCAATATGCAAAAGATGCCAAAAGAATTGATAAAAACGGATTTAGTGTTTGGACCCAAGAGGAAGTCCAAGAAGAATTAAAGAGGCAGGGAAAGAAGCAAATTATCGTTACGGGAATGGAAAGCCATATTTGTATCTTGGCTTCTGTCAGAGATTTGATTGATGCAGGCTACGAGGTCTTCCTTCCTAGAGATTGCGTTTCTTCAAGAGATCCCATGCGCTATACCAATGGTTTAGACCAAATGAGAGAATATGGGGCTGTTATTAGTAATACCGAGTCCATCTTATTTGAAATAGCTAGGGTAAGTGGGACGCCGGAATTTAAAGAAATGCAAAAGTTAATTAAATAGGTGGCTTGGGCCATCTATTTTTAGATGGAGAAAAAAATGAAACTTGTGCACAGTGCAGATTTACACTTGGGAAGGGCTTTTTCAAGCCTGACTAGTCAAATGGCAGAAATTCGCCGGGAAGAGCTTTGGCTGGCCCTGGAAAACCAGGTGGCCTATTGCTTGGACCAGGGGGTTTCCTATCTCTTATTGACTGGGGATATCTTTGAACAAGACTATACTGGCTATTTTGATTTAAAGCGCTTTGCCTCCATTGTCTCTCCTATAGACCATGTCATTGTAATTAAGGGCAACCATGACTATAGGTTGGGAGCCATTGAAGGTGAAAACATCCACTTGATAGACGATATAGAGATCTTGGAATTTCCAAAGGACCACCTGACGGTCTATGGCCTTTCTTGGACAGGCCCCCTAGAACCTGATTTAAGTCGTCTCAGGGACCTGGACGTCCTAGGAGATGGTTACAAGGTCTGCCTATTACACGGAGACTTCCAGGCCAGTGACTTTCAAAAGGCGGAAGATTTTTTTAAGAAGATGGACTATGTGGCCTTAGGCCATATCCACAAGGCTGGCCAACTGACAGACCGGGCCTACTATCCAGGGTCACCAGAACCCTTAGATATTTCAGAAGAGGAAGACCATGGATTTTTAAAGGTAGACTTGAGACCCCTAAGGGTTGAAAAAATTTCTAAGGCCAAAAGAAAATGTCATCGACTGGTCCTAAAAGATGAGGACTCTTATCCCAGTCATTGGAGTGAAAAATATGGCTTAAATCAAGAAGACTTTTATGAATTGACCCTAGTAGGGGCCAAAAAGTTGGACTTAAATGAGAAATTAATCCAGAGCTTTTTCCATAAAAATTCCTACCAGGTAAAGATTATAGACCAAAGAGAAAAGCAGGAGGAGGCTCTTGATTTTATGGAAAGGGAAGATATCTTGGGAGACCTCTATCGAAGTTTATCCAAGGAAGAAGGTCCCCTAGGCCACCGGGCCCGAGAGCTTTTTATCGATCTAACAAAGGAAGTCCTATGAAGATAAAAAAACTAGACCTATGGTCTTTTGGAAAATTTCATAAAAAAAGTTTGGACCTGAAAGAGGGAATAAATGTAATTTATGGGCCCAATGAATCAGGCAAGTCCACCATCCACCAATTTATTTTGGGCATGTTTTACGGTTTTAATAAGTATTGGACCAAAAGTCACAGCTACCGCCAGGAACAAGACCTCTATGCTCCCTGGTATGGCCAACAATATGCAGGGGCCATTGAGTTTGAAGATGGAGGTCTTGTCTATCGGGCCGAAAGAGACTTTAATAAGAAGCAAGAAGACTTGAAGCTTTTTAATTTAACAGAAAACAGTAAAGTGGACCATGTGGACTTATACCAGGGATCCAGAACACCCAATATGGGAAATTACTTTTTGGGAATGAATGAAAAACTCTTTCGAGAGGTCTATTTTATCCCCCAATTAGCCCTGGAGCAAAAAGATATTGAGACCAATGACCTCTTAAACTTTTTTTACCAGGTCAACTACCAACAATCCAACAGCCAGCTAGGAGCCTTTCAAAAGGCTATCCGGGAAAAGATAGACTCTTATGGGACAGAGGGCCAGTCTCGATCTATATTGGGGTCAAAAATTAAAGAAATTCAAGACCTAGAAGATTTGGAAAACAAGCTTAAGCTTAGCCTCTACCAAGACTATGGCAAGCGAGATGAATTTGAAAAGTTGAAAAGGGAAGAAGAAGAGGTCCGGGAAGCAATCCAAGACTTGGAAAAACAGCTAAGGATCCTAGAGCACCAGGAGGAAGGTCCTGGACGGGCCAGACGGATGTATGAAATCAAACTGACCTATCTGAAAAAGAAAGAGGAAGCAGAAGGTTACCAGACCCAGTTGGGTCGCCTTCGTCAGGCAGAAGACCGGTATAGGGAAAGGGACCGGGCTGTAGTTAGACAAGTTGGCCTACTTAAGGGTCTACCCCTGGTTTTTGCCCTGGCTTTTCTAGCCCTATTTTTGGGTCAAGGCGTTCTATCAAAAAAAGTCATGATGCTAGTGGGATGTTTTCTGGTCTTTTTAGGTCTAGGATCCTATCTTTTAGGGCACTTTTTGCAAACAAGGCTAGAGGACTATTATGGAATTCCCTATTCCCAAATCAGACAAGACCTGGTTAAAAATAGACCAGGCAAGGATAAAGAGCTGGAGAAAATAAAAAGGGCCTATTCAGCCTGCTTGGAAGAAATGGAGTTCCTAGAAAACCAATACCCCTACCTGATTGAGGAAGGGGGACTAGTTATGGAAAATTCCAAGCTAAGAGAGGCAACCAGGCTCAACCGACAAGTTATGGATCGAATGGATGAAAGAACAAGACTTCTGGGAAAGATCAAAGACTATGAGCACATCTTTCAAGATGAAGAGAGAAAGATGCAAAGACTTCAAGAGAGTGTAGAAAAAAGACAAAGACTAGAAGAAGATGTGGCTGATATTCGGAAGGATATTGGGGCCTTAAAGAAGATACAAGAAAAACTCCAAGACCTTTTAAGCCAGCGACAAAGGGTGGACCAGGACCAGGTTTTTGAAAGAGCATCAAGCTATTTAAACCATCTAACCCAGGGTCGCTATGTGAGAATCCAGGGGCTGGCTGAAAAGGTGGAAGTCCAGATGAAGGATGGACCTACCATTCCCTATAAGTACCTATCCCAGGGAGGCAAGGACCAGGTCTTTTTGGCAACTAGGTTGGCCATGGCCGACTGTTTAAATACAGGAATGTTTATTGCCTTGGACGATAGCTTCAACCACTTTGACCAAGACCGTTTGGCCTTGGCTTGGGACCTATTGGCTGACTTAAGTCAAAGACATCAGATTATTTATTTTACAAGTCGTAGGGAAGAAATTCCAAACCTTCCCTGCCATAAAATTTATTTAGGAGGTGTGGATGAGTAAGATTTGGGCTATTGGAGATTTACACTTAGACCATACAAAAGATAAGAGCATGGATATTTTTGGCCAGGACTGGAAGGACCATGATCAAAAAATTTTCGATTATTGGGAAAATCATGTAGGCAAGGAAGACTGGGTTTTGATTCCCGGGGATATTTCTTGGGCCTTGAAGTGGGGAGAAGTCTTTCAAGACCTCAAGGCTCTGGACCAACTTCCGGGGGAAAAAGTCCTATCCAAGGGCAACCACGACTACTGGTGGACCAGCTTGAAGAAAATGAATGAGGCAAACTTCAAAAGCCTCCACTTCATTCACAACACGGCCATCCAAATCCAAGAGGGCCTTTATGTAGCAGGAAGTCGGGGCTGGATTCCTAGGGATGCAAAAGATTTTGACGACAAGGATGAAAAAATATCTCTGAGAGAAAACCAACGATTGAAAAATTCCCTAGACCAGGTTCCTCCGGGCAATGACATTATTGCCATGATCCACTATCCACCGCTTTTACAAAGTTTTGAAGATTCTGCCTATACAAAAACTCTCCAGGACTATCCTGTAAAACTTTGCCTTTACGGTCACCTCCATGGGGCTGGGCACCGTTTTATCTATGAGGGCCAAAAGTCAGGGATCCAGTACACTTGTGTAGCAGCAGACTATTTAAATTTTCAATGTAAGGAGATTCTATGGAAAGAGAAATAGAAGTCAAACTATTGGGTTTAGATGTTGACCAACTGGAAGAAAAGTTAAAAAAATTAGGGGGGGACTTTTTAGGAGCAGAAGAGCAAAGAAACATCAATATTTGGTCCACAAGGCAATATTGGCCCCAAGACCAAGGTTATCTGCGCCTTAGAACCATCAAGACTGACCAAGGAGAGGTCCATGAGTTTACCTTCAAAAAGCAAGTCTCCAACCAAGGGGTCCGGGACAATTATGAATACACCACCCATATTGACAATCCCCAGGCCTTAATGGAGATTTTAAAGGCAACGGGTTTTGATCGCTTTGATACAGGCTATAAGAAAAGACGGAGCTATATTTATAAAGACTGCCGTTTTGATTTTGACCAATGGGACCCAGAAACCTATCCCAAAGCCTATGTAGAAATTGAAGCCCCGAGTCGAGAAGCCCTGTACCAAATGTTGGACCAATTGGAGATTCCTAGGCATGCCGTCTCCACCCTGTCCATTGCCCAGTTAAAAAGTTTGGTGAAAAAATAAAATAAAGAGTGACATAGACAACAAATATGTTATAATAAATAACAAAGGAGGGATTAAGTATGTCACAATACTCTTATATTAAGTGGTTTACAGAAATTCAAAAGGAAGATGTAAATGTTGTAGGTGGTAAGGGAGCCAACCTTGGAGAATTAACTTCCATGGGGGTGGATGTACCACCAGGATTTTGCGTTACTGCCGGAGCCTATGATGTCTTTATGAAAGAAGCAGGTCTCGTGGACAAGGTCCAAGAACTTATGAAGAACTTGGATGTTGAAAATGTTGACGACCTACAAGCTGTCAGTGGCGAAGTTAGGGATACCATTGTCAATGGTGAAATTTATAAGCCCTTGGAAGAAGAAATTATCAAGGCCTATGAAGAATTTTCTAAAAATATAGGCATTGAAGATCCAGAAGTTGCTGTACGGTCTTCAGCAACTGCAGAAGATTTGCCTGATGCATCTTTTGCTGGACAACAAGATACTTATCTACACATCCATGGTGACCATGAGCTCATGAACCATGTCCGTAAGTGCTGGGCATCTCTATGGACAAGCCGGGCTATCTACTACCGGGAAAAACAAGGCTATGACCATTTTGACGTTTCCCTATCTGTTGTAGTTCAAAAAATGGTAAACTCTGAAAAATCAGGAGTTATGTTTACGGCCAACCCTATTAATGGAAATACCAATGAAATGATGATCAACGCATCTTGGGGCCTAGGAGAAGCCGTAGTAAGTGGTACGGTAACTCCAGATGAATACACCATTGATAAGGCAGAAAACACCATCGTTGAAAAACATATTGCTGAAAAGAACACCATGGTTGTTAAAAAAGCATCCGGCGTTGGAACAGAAGAAATCTCCATTGCTGAAAGTCTAGGACCAGACTTTGTAGACAAGGAGTGCTTGACTCCAAAAGAACTAACCATCCTAATTGACCAAGGACAAAAAATCGAACAACTTTATAAAAAACCACAAGATATTGAATGGGGTATTGACCGAGATACAAAACATCTCTATATTCTTCAATCTAGACCCATTACAACTTTGAAAAAAGAAGATAAAGGAGAAGTAGAAGCAGTGGAAGCAAAAGAAGAATTAAAGGCACTTTTAAGAGGTCTTGCAGCCAGTCCTGGAATCGGTCGTGGCGTTGTCCGTCACATTAAAGATGTCAATGAAATCAACAAGATTCAAAAGGGTGACATCCTAGTTACTGGCATGACCAACCCAGACATGGTTCCCGCTATGCGGAAGTCTGCAGCCGTTGTAACCGATGAAGGTGGACGAACCTGTCATGCGGCCATTGTTTCCAGAGAATTGGGAATTCCCTGTATTGTTGGGTCTAAGAACGGAACAAAGATTCTTAAAGAAGACCAAAAAATCACTGTAGATGCAACCCGGGGAGTTGTCTACGAAGGTCACGTTCTTCAAGAAAAAGAAGAAGCCAAGACAGAAAACCAAGCTGGTGGCATTGCCAATGAACAATTCTTAAAAGCTGTTGCTCCTGTTACAGCAACCAAGATTTATATGAACCTTGGAGAACCCAGTCTAATTCAACGCTATAAGGACCTACCCTTTGATGGAATTGGCCTGATGCGGACAGAATTCATCTTTACCAACATGATTGGTGCCCATCCAATGTACCTGGTTAAAACCGGTCAAGGGCAAATGATGATTGACAAGTTGGCTGAAGGAATCTCCACTGTAGCAAGTGCTATCTATCCAAGACAAATTGTTGTCCGGATGAGTGACTTTAGAACCAATGAATTTAGAGGCCTAAAGGGTGGGGACGAAGTAGAACCCATCGAAGCCAATCCAATGATTGGATGGCGGGGCGTATCTCGTTATATCTCTCCTGAATACGAAGAAGGCTTCCGTTTGGAATGCCGGGCTATGCGAAAAGTTCGCGAAGAATTTGGCCTGACCAATGTTGTGGCTATGCTTCCCTTTGTCCGTACTCCTGAAGAATTAAAAGTAGTTAAGGGCATCATGGAAGAAGAAGGTCTAAAACAAGGTAAGGACTTCAAGATTTGGATTATGGCAGAAGTTCCCTCTGTTGTCTTCCAAGCTGAAGAATTTGCCCAATTAGTAGACGGATTCTCCATTGGATCCAATGACTTAACCCAATTAGTCATGGGGGCTGATAGAGACAATGGCGTCCTAAACAACATGGGTTATTTTGACGAACGAAATGAAGCCGTTAAACGGGCCATCAAGATCTTGGTAGATGCTTGTAACAAGTATGGCACAACCTGCTCTATTTGTGGTCAAGGACCAAGCCAATATCCAGAATTTGCAGAATTCTTAGTAGAAGCAGGCATTACCTCCATGAGTGTAAACCCAGATACTGTAGACTATACAAGAAGACTGGTTGCCCAAGTAGAACAAAAGATGATTTTAAGAAAATTAAGAAACCTATAAGATGGATTCAAGTCCCTGGTAGCTAGCCGCTACCGGGGATTTTTTTATGGTGGAAAATTCTTCTGGCTCTAGTATAATAGGGAGTAAGAGAATGAAAAAGAGAAAGGGAAGGAAGAAATAGATGAAAAAAATCCACCAGTCCTTGGTCTTACTCCTTGTAATTTTCCTCTGTGCCTGCCAGCAGGTGAGTCCTGGGGAAAATATACAAGCCCAGAAACAACCAGACCAGACCCAGAAAGAAGTCAAAGAAGCAAAAATTGCCCGCCTATTTTTTGTAGGAGATGTGATCTACCACTATCCTGTTTATAAAAATTTAGCCAGGAATGAAAATCCAACACAATTCAGAAGCCACTATGAACTCATGGAACCCTATATTCAAGGGGCGGACTTTGCCCTGGCCAATTATGAGGGGTCTGTATCTCCTGATGGACAAACCCACTCCTATCCCATGTTTCGAGCCCCCCATGAGACCATAGATGCCTTAAAGCTCAATGGTTTTGATGCCCTATCCACAGCTAATAACCATTGCTTGGATGGAGGAGTGGATGGAGCCAAGAAGCTCATAGACCTTTGCCAAGAAAAGGGACTCTATCAATTTGGGACCTATAAGGATCCTGATAAAAAAGGAATTCTGGTAGACATCAATGGAATTCAAGTAGGCTTTCTGGCTTATTCTCAAATCTTTAATGGTCTGGATGGCCTGGCGAAAAATGAGCCCTACTTGATTTCTCCCTTGAACCTGGACCAAGTCAAGGCAGATATTGATAAAATGAGGCCCCAGTGTGATTATTTAATTGTCTTACCCCACTGGGGAACAGAGTATGCCCAAGGGCCCAGTGACCAAATCAAGACCATGGCCAATGAAATTCTTTCCTATGGGGCGGATGCCATTATTGGGTCCCACCCCCATGTGGTCCAAGGGCTGGAAAGACGGAATGATGGAAAATTTATTGCCTATTCTTTGGGCAACAGCCTATCCAACCAAAAGCGGGCCTTCCAAAATACTAAGAGGGTTGAGGGGGGCCTGGCCTTGGAATTAACTCTGAGTAAGAGGGAAAAAACCCGAGTTATTGGCTTAAAAGAAATAGCAACCATGGTTGTTCGAAGACAGGGCTTGGCCCAAGTGGCTGCTTGCCAAGATATTATGGATGGAAAAATTCCAGGAATATCTCAAGAAGACCTGGCTAGAAGTCAAGAACTTTACCAACAAGTTTTAGAAGATACGACAAAATATTAAGGAGACCAGATGAATAAACACGATGGACTTACAGGAAGCAGTTTAAAATGGTTGGCCATGCTTTCCATGCTTATAGACCATGCTACAGTGGCCCTGTTGGAGCCGCTCTATTTCTATCAAGATAATCCTCAAGTTATGGGGATAGATGTCTGGAGGATTTATGATATGGGGAGGAACCTGGGGCGGTGGGCCTTTCCCATCTTTTGCTTCCTCTTGGTAGAGGGTTTTTTCCACACCAGGAACCGCAAGAGGATGCTTAGAGACCTTTGTCTTTTTGGCATCTTATCGGAAATTCCCTTCGACCTTTTATTTAATCATTCAGTCCTGGAAAATTTTTCTCAAAATGTCTTCTTTACCCTGGCCTTGGGTTTTATGGGCTTATGGGTTATGTACAAGGAAGAGATGAACAAATATTTAAAGATTTTGGGACTGCTGGTCCTGGGTCTAGCAGCCTATTATTTCCAGGCAGACTATGACCTAAGGGGCTACCTGGCCATCCTCTTATTTGGCTTGGCCTATCCCTATAAGAAAATTTATCGCCTACCAGCAACCATGGCTGGCTTTTATTTCGAGGGATTTTGGGGCATGTCAGCTTGTCTTCCTATTTATTTTTATAATGGAAAAAGGGGGGACCTGGGCCTGCCTAAGTATTTCTTTTACGCCTTTTATCCGGTCCATCTTTTAATTCTTTGTCTCTTGCGCTATTTTATCTATGGAGGAAATTCTTTCTGATTTTTACCTTTACGATTGGCAAAAAAAGGAGTATACTATAATGTATCTCTTGCAGAAGTGGCGGAACTGGCAGACGCGCAGGACTCAGAATCCTGTGATGGAGACATTGTGAGGGTTCAAATCCCTTCTTCTGCACCACATAAAATAGTATTTTTACCTATCTTTACAAATGGCGTAAAATATACATTAAAAAGGACGTAAAGATTTTATCTTTACGTCCTTTTACATAGAGTAAGATCTATTGTAGGGGCTATAAGTAATAAAATAGGGGGGAAATGATGAACTTATATGAGCTAACGGAAATTTATCAAAATTTATTGGATTTAGACCTAGAGGAAGAAGACCTTCAAGTCCACTTGAAAAATATCAATGACGCCATTGAAACTAAGGCTGAAAATATTGCCAAGGTTTTAAGGGACTTGAATGCCGAAGCAGAAGCCTATAAGGAAGAAATTGAACGGATGACCTTAAAAAAACAGAGAGTAGAAAATAGGATGAAGAACTTAAAGTCCTATCTTGAAGAGGCCATGAAGGATGTTAACAAGCGAAAATTCAAAACAAGATTATTTTCTTTTTCCATCCAAAAAAATGCACCCTCTTTAAAGATTTTAGACGAAAGTAAAATTCCGGACGAGTATTTTAAGCTTGAGCGGAAATTAAATAAACAGGACTTAAAAGAAGCGGTGAAAAAAGGTCTTTATCCAGAAGCGGCAGAGCTGGTTCAAGGAGAAAGTTTAAGAATTCGCTAAAAGGAAAAAAAGTAAAAAAATTTTAAAAAGTCTATTGATAAATAATATCAATTAATATATAATAGTCCTATAAGAGTTAAGAATAAATTGAAAACCTTCTTAAACATCTTGATGAACTATTGATTTAACGAAATGATTTAACGAAAAAACTTCCTGCTAAATGCAGGAAGTTTTTTTATCTCATGCTTATTTTATTCTTTAAGTAAATAATTTTTAATACCTTGGGCACCAATCTTACCAGAACTCATAGCCAAGATGACAGTGGCGGCTCCTGTAACGGCATCTCCTCCAGCAAAAACTTCTTCTCTGGAAGTTTGACCCATTTCTTCTACTACGATACCACCCCAATCTTCTATTTCAAGGCCCTCTGTGGTCATGGCAATTAAGGGGTTAGGGCTGGTTCCCAGGGCCATAATCACTGAGTCGGTTTCCAGGATAAACTCAGATCCTTCTATAGGGGAGGGTCGACGGCGACCACTGGCATCTGGTTGACCCAACTCCATTTTGATACACTTCATGGCCTCAACCCAACCCTGGTCATTGCCCAAAATTTCCTTGGGGTTGGTTAGGTAGGCAAAGTGGATGCCTTCTTCAATGGCATGGTGGACTTCTTCGGCTCGAGCGGGCAGGCTATCTTGGTCACGACGGTAGACAATGGTTACATCGGAGCCCAAGCGTTTAGCCACCCGGGCAGCATCCATGGCAACATTGCCTCCGCCAATGACAGAAACTTTTTTTCCTAGCTTAATAGGAGTATCATAGTTTTGGTCATTGGCCCGCATAAGGTTGGCCCGGGTTAAAAATTCATTGGCTGAAAAAACACCATTTAAATTTTCGCCGGGAATATTTAAGAACTTGGGAAGGCCGGCACCTGAACTGACAAAGAAAGCTTCAAAACCTTCTTCTTTTAATTGGTCAATGGTTACAGTTCGGCCAATAATTACATTGGTTTCAAAATGGACTCCCAGGGCCTTTAAATTTTCCACCTCAGCTTCAACGACATTGTCTGGTAGGCGAAAGGAAGGAATCCCATAGATTAAAACTCCACCCAGTCTTTGGAGGGCTTCAAAAACATGCACTTCGAAGCCTTCTTTGACTAGTTCACCGGCACAGGTTAAACCTCCGGGGCCACCACCGACGATGGCAACTTTATGGCCGTTGGCTGGTTTTTTTCCCTCTAAACGCCAACCCTGGTCTCGGGCATAGTCTGCAGCAAAACGTTCCAACTTACCGATGGATACGCTGTCTCCACGGTTGGTCAAGACACAATATTTTTCGCACTGTTTTTCTTGGGGACAAACCCGACCGCAAATAGCTGGTAGGGAAGTATCTTCCCACAGGCTTTCAATGGCCTCTTTGAAATTTTCATTGGCTATGCCGTAGATAAACTTAGGAATATCAATGGACACAGGACATCCCTTCCGACAACGGGGAACCTTACATTGGAGGCAACGATGGGCTTCTTTGATGGCTTCGTCCTTAGTATAACCCAGGCAGACTTCTTGAAAGTTATTTTTACGAACCTCGGGGTCCAATTCTGCAACAGGAATTTTTTGGAAACGTTGAGATTTATTGTCCATAGCCATCAACTCCTTTTAATTTTTCCACATCGGCGTATTGAGCCTGCCTCTTCATGGCTTCATCAAAGTCTACTTGGTGACCGTCGAATTCCGGTCCATGGACACAGGCGAATTTTGTTTTGCCAGCTACTGTACACCGGCAGGCACCACACATGCCCGTACCATCTACCATAATAGGGTTTAAACTCACCGTTGTAGGAATCCTTAATTTTTTGGTTAAAAGAGATACATATTTCATCATAACCATGGGACCAATAGCTACGCAGTGGTCATAGTGGTTGCCTTTTTTTACCAGGTTCTCTAGGCAGTCGGTAACTAGGCCCTTGAAACCTTGGGACCCATCATCTGTAGCGATATAGACTTTTTCGGCCACTTGTTTCATTTCTTCTTCCAAAATAACCAGGTCCTTGGACTTGCTACCGATAATGACTTGGCTGGCAACCCCATGATCGTGGAGCCACTTTACTTGGGGGTAGACAGGGGCAGCCCCTAGACCTCCACCAACAAAAAGATATTTTTTCTTTTTCAAGTCCTCCAAATCCATATGGACAAACTCACTGGCTTGGCCCAAGGGACCAACAAAACTGTGGAAACTATCTCCTTCATTAAAGAGGTTGATCTTTTGGGTTGAAGGTCCCAGGGCTTGGATTACAACCTGGACGGTTCCCTTTTCTCGGTTATAGTCTGTAATGGTAAGTGGAACTCTTTCAGCATACTGGTCTGCAATGATGATGACAAATTGTCCCGGAAGGGCCGCTTTGGCCACCCGAGGTGCTAAGACATCAAAGGCTACAATATTAGCTGCTAGAGTTTTTTTCTTTATAATCTCAAACATGAAAAACTCCTTAAAGTGATCTTAAATTCTTTAATGAACGTATTCTATTATAACCGATAATGGGGCTTTTGTATAAATTTATTTGAAAATAAGCTTATAGAAAGTCAAAGTGGGCTTTTCTTTTCTTATTAAATAATCTTTGCTATAATAGGATAAAGTTTAGGGGGAAGTATGAATACAAATTTTAACAATATAAAACGACTTGTTATTAAAGTAGGCTCATCGTCCATTACCCATGAAACTGGGGAAATTAATTTAGAAAAAATAGACCAGTTGGCTTGGGAGTGTGCTAATTTGAGAAATAAGGGTATTGAGGTGGCCCTGGTTTCTTCTGGAGCCATCTTTGCAGGAGCCCACCGGATGCTACTGAGTGAAAAGCCCAAGGATACACCTAGAAAGCAGGCAGCCTCAGCAGTAGGCCAAGTGGCCCTAATGAACACCTATGCTCGAAGTTTTCACAACTACAACTACCAGGTGGCCCAACTTTTATTGACCCGAATGATTGAAGAAAATACCACCATGGGGGTCAATGTAAAAAATGCCTTTGATGAACTTTTTAATTTGAATGTAGTGCCAATCATCAATGAAAATGATGCAATATCCACCTTAGAAATTGAATTTGGGGACAACGACAAACTGTCTGCAGTGGTGGCTCGGATTATCCAAGCTGACCTTTTAATCCTGCTGTCAGATATTGACGGACTCTATAATTCCAATCCTAAGACCAATCCCCAGGCCAAGCGCCTGTCTTTGGTAGAAAAAGTGGATGAGGACCTCTACAAGATGGCGGGCAATGCCATTTCATCTGCCGGCACAGGAGGCATGATTACCAAGTTGGATGCAGCTAAGCTCTGTATGGAACGGGGAATTGATATGGTTATTGCCAACAGTCAGGACCTATCAGTTATCCGTAAAATTATTGCTGGAGAGGATGTAGGAACCTTATTTGTAGGAGGGAAAAATGCTGGACTTGTTTAAAAATGCAAAAAAAGCAGCGACTAAGTTAAGAGACTTATCAAGCAGAGAAAAGAATGAAATTCTCCAGGCCTGGGGCCAAGACCTTTGGGCTAGACGAGAAGAAATTATTGAAGCCAATGAAAAAGACTTGGCCTATGGGGAAGAAATTGCCTTAAACCCTGGTCTCATGGACCGTTTGCGTTTAAACGAAGACCGAATCCAGGGAATGATTGATGGCTTAAAGGTTGTAGCCGGTTTGGAAGATCCTATTGGATCAGTGGACAAGATGGTTGAAAATGAAAATGGTCTGAGAATAGGAAAAATGCGGGTCCCCATTGGAGTGATTGCCATTATTTACGAGGCAAGACCCAATGTGACAGTAGATTGTGCAGCTCTGACCTTTAAAAGTGGCAATGCTCTTTTGTTAAGAGGAGGCAAGGAGGCCATCCACTCCAATCGGAAGTTGGTGGAGATTTTAAGAAAAACCCTAGAAGACAAGAATTTGGACCCAAATTTTGTCCAATTCGTTGACGACCCCACCCGGGAAAGTTCCAAGGCCCTGATGGAGGCTGTGGGCTATGTGGACCTTTTGATCCCCAGAGGGTCTGCTTCCTTGATTCGGGCCTGTATAGACCAGGCCAAGGTCCCGGTCCTACAAACGGGAGAAGGAAACTGTCATATTTATATAGATGAAACAGCCGATTTGGATATGGCCCTGAATATTGTGGAGAATGCCAAAACCCAAAGAATTGGTGTATGTAATGCCATGGAAAGTCTCTTGGTCCATAAAAAAATAGGGGCAGACTTTTTAAGAGCCTTTAAGGAAATTCAGGAAAAGCATGGAATTAAGGTTCACGGAGACCCAGGAACTTGTCAGCTTTTAGATGCTGAAGAAGCAACAGAAGAGGATTGGGGTAGGGAGTACCTGGCCATGGAATGTTCTTGCAAGTTTGTAGATTCTGTAGACCAGGCCATTGACCACATCAACAAATATTCCACCGGCCACAGCGAAGTCATTATTACCAACAGTTATGAAAACAGTCAAAAATTCTTACAAAAAGTAGATTCAGCCTGTGTTTATGTAAATGCTTCCAGTCGTTTTACCGATGGAGGTCAATTCGGTATGGGGGCTGAAATGGGAATTTCAACCCAAAAGATTCATGCTCGAGGGCCTGTTGGTTTGGAAGAATTAACCTCTTATAAGTATATTATTTATGGAAATGGACAAGTGAGAAAATGAACTATATTAGCACAAGAGGAAATCAAGAAAAAAAGACTTTTTGGCAGGGAGTCCTTCAAGGACTGGCACCAGATGGGGGCTTATATGTTCCGGAAGAGCTTCCGACCATAGACTTTCATGACTATATAGACCTGGATTATCGGGACCTGGCAGTAGAGGTTTTGAGTCTCTTTGTCGACCCCGAGGACCGAGATAAAATCAAATCATGCGTCCTTCAAGGCTATAAAAACTCTTTTTTTAAGGAAAACCTAATTGGTCTCCACCAGGAAGAAGACTTTAGTGTTTTGGAATTGTACCATGGCCAAACAGCGGCCTTTAAGGACTTTGCCCTGGCCCTTTTACCCCAGTTTATGAAAGAGGCATCCAAGGAGAAACTTTTGATTCTTACAGCTACTTCAGGAGATACTGGCAAGGCTGCCATGGAGGGTTTTAAGAATGTTGAAGGAATTGATATTGTAGTTTTTTATCCCCACCAAGGGGTCAGCGAAATCCAGTACCTTCAAATGGCTACCCAAGAAGGGGACAACACCCATAGTCTTGCTATCCAAGGAAATTTTGATGATGCCCAAAGGGGGGTCAAGGAACTTTTTCTAGACCAGGATCTAAAAAGTCATCTAGAAAAAAACCAAGTCCACCTCTCTTCAGCTAATTCCATCAATATTGGTCGGCTCTTGCCCCAATCCATCTACTATATTTATGCTTATTTACAATTGGTTAAAAAAGGCACCTTGACCTATGGAGATAAACTGGATGTCGTCGTTCCCACAGGGAACTTTGGCAATATTTTAGCTGGTTATTTGGCTCAAAAGATGGGCCTACCCTTGGGAGACTTTATTTGTGCCTCCAATAAAAACAATGTCCTATCTGATTTTTTAGAGGCAGGAGTCTATGACATCAATAGGCCTTTTTTCAAAACCAGCTCTCCTTCAATGGACATCCTGGTATCCAGCAATGTTGAACGCTTCCTCTACTTTTTAACTGGGGATGCCAAGAGGGTCAAAGACCTACAAGAAGACCTAGTCCAAAAGGGACGTTATGAATTGGACCAAGATTTGAAAGACAAGATGGCCTCTTGGCATGGATACTTTGCCCAAGAAGAAGAAGTTCAAGAAGAAATCCGTCGCATGTATAGGGAAAAAAATTATCTTATGGATCCCCATACAGCTGTGGCCAGCCTTTGCTATCAAAAATACCAAAGAGATTTTGCCCCTCAAAGACATGCCTTGATCTTATCTACAGCCAGCCCCTATAAGTTTCCCCATACCGTTTTACAGGCCCTGGGAGAAGAAGGGGATTGGACGGACAAGGAAGCCATTGACCATTTGGAAGACCTTACCGGCAAGGAAGTTCCCTCTGTAATTAAGGACCTTTGGGTCAAGGAACAAAAGCCAGAAGAGCTTATTTCTTATCAAGATATGAAAAAAATTGTGGGAAAAATAGGAGATGGAGAATGAAACTAAGGATTCCAGCAACTTCAGCTAACCTGGGGCCTGGATTTGATACAATCGGTTTGGCCCTATCCCTCTACCAATACTTGGAAGTGGAAGAGGATAGGGAAAGTAACTTGAAAAAGGGACACCTGGTTTATGATGCTTATGTCAAAACTTTTGCCTATGTAGGAAAAGATCCTCTAGCAGCAAACTTTAATTTTTATGGAGACATTCCAAGGTCCAGGGGTTTGGGATCTAGCGCAGCATGTATTGTTGCAGGAATTACTGCAGCCAATGAATTGGGCAAATTGGGTCTAGGCCAAGACCAGCTTTTAGAGATTGCAACAGAGATGGAAGGCCATCCAGACAATGTAGCCCCGGCTCTTTTTGGGGGGCTGGTTTATGCTATGCGGGATGGAGGACTTTATTATAAAAAAGTTTCCGTCTCTTCCAACATGGTCTTTACCTTATTAATTCCTCAAGATGAACTCTTAACCGATGTAGCCCGAGACCTACTTCCAAAAAAAGTTCCCATGGAGGATGCCATCTTTAACCTGTCCCACCTACCTTTTTTAATTGAAGCCTTTGAAAAAGGGGACTTTGACCTCTTAAAAGTGGCTTCCCAAGACCGCTTACATGAACAATATCGTGCAAAATATATTCCCTATTTTTTAGACTTGAAAGAATCTTTAAAAGACAAGGCCTGTGTCCATATTTCCGGAGCCGGGTCCACCAGTTTGATGATTTCGAAAGAATCCATCCTCCAAGATTTGAAAGAAATAGCCCAGGAAGGGGTTCAAATCTTAGAAGTATCTGTGGATGGAGAAGGAGTAAAAAAAATAAAGCAGTAGGTTTTCCTACTGCTTTATTTTTGCTTGAAAGCGGATTAAAAACTTCTCCATAAGTTCGGGTAGATATTTTGTTTGAACATTTCCTTGGACTCTTAGATAGTTTCCACCGCCCTCCAGCTTATAGGCATCTTTCAAACGGTCGTAGATTTCCTTTAAGTCTTCGTTGCGGTTTTTAGACAGACAAATTAAAAATTGGGATAGGTCAGAAGAGGGTAGACCATACAATTGCAAATAATCATCCTGGTCCATAATCTGGGCTGAGGCTTCTTTTAAATCGCTAAAAGGGATATCGCTTATGCTTTTATAGATAACCTTAACCCCCTTGAAGTCAGAAGCTTGGGCCATGAGTTTTTGGGCCAGGTCATTTTGCTTGCTTTTTTCAGACTTCTTTACTTCAGATCGGTAGTGGTCTTTTTTTAAAAGAAGTTGTTTGACCTTGCTGGGAACCTTGTCTACAGGACAATTTAAGATTTGAGCCAAATTGTCCATGGTCTTGGCAAGATTCATGTAGTTTTCATGGGCCAATTGGCCACTGACAAAGGAAATTTCGATTCCTTGGTCAACTTTTTTCAAGTTAAAAATTCGATTTTCACCAACCTCACCAGTTCGCACCAGGTGAGGACCCATGGATTTTTGTAGGGGATAGTCTCCAACCCGAACCAAAACTCCGTTGTCTATTTTTGTTTGGTGGACTAGGAGGTTGGCTAAAACTGTATAGTTCACTAGGCTTTCAACTTGGTCCAAGGACCGGAAGGGAATATCCTGGGCATCTAAGACAATTTTTCCATATTGGTTATGGATATGGTAGTCTAAAGTAGAAATATTTAAGAGGTGGTTAAAGGCCAAGCTATAAAGGACCCGGCCCAGGGAGAGCTGCATAAAGCGCAGGCGTTTTTGCCAGTCAATTTTTTGTAGGTTATTTTTTGCTGGTCCAGCTAGGTGAAGGATATAGCCATTAGGGGATTTTTCCAAGTCCAAAACTTGGACGCCGCCAACTTGTCCCAATTGTTGGTCATAGTAGGGGGTGCTTTCTAAAAAGATTGTATCCTCAACGGCATATGTATTTTCTTCCTCCCTTGCTTGAAGGGCCAGGTCAAGGGTTTTACGATAGGGTGTATAGTCTAATTTATCCATTTTTTCATCCATCCTTTACTACTTTTATTTTACCACAGTTTCGGCTACAATGGTATGGTAGGAGGGGCATATGGTCTATTTAATAAGTTCTTTACTGGGGTTATTTACAGGCTTTCAATATGAAAATTTTTTGATTTTATTGCCTGTTTTGGCAATGGCGGCCTACTATTTGCGTCCCTATATAGATGGGCAGACAAGGCAAAAGGCCTTAGGGTGTTTTCTTTTATTTGCCTTATTTTTTGCCAGGGCATCCTTGGTGGATACCACTTGTCTTGAGGCCTACCAGGGAACCTTTCAAGCCAAGGTCCTAGCAAGTGAAAAAAAGGAAAATTCCTACCAACTACTTTTAAGACTAGGGGATAAAAAATCTTCAAAGATTCTTTTTTATAGTAAAAAAAATGTCCTAGCTGGAAGCCAGGCTATTTTTCAAGGTCAGGTCCAGCCCAGGGAAGAAGCCAGTGATTGGTCCACAGAATCCTATCCACTCTATTTGAAGTCAAGGGGAATCCAAGGCCAGGGGCATGGAAGCCTGGTAAGGGTTTTGAAGCCAGGAAACTTTCTTTACCAAGTCCAGGAAAAGATTAGCCAGAAATTAAGGGACAATGAATTAAATCCCCAGGCCAAAGAACTTTTTCAAGAAGTTCTCTTGTCCAAGAAAGAGGGGAATTTTTGGTCGGACCAATTAAAAGACCTGGGCCTAGCCCATATCCTGGCTATATCCGGACTACATATAGGCCTCTTGTACGGGAGTGTTAAGAGGGTCTTAATGAGCTTTCTACCTCGGAGGAGGGCTCTTGACCTGGCCTACCTATCCGCAATCCTCTATCTCTTATTTATCGGGGGATCTATCGGGGGATTTCGGGTCTTATTTTTTCTTCTCTTTAGCCTAATTGGAGAAAGAAGAGCGATTAAGTTTGACTATTTAAAACTTTTTGTCTTTGCGGCCTGCCTCCAGCTTTTGATTTTTCCCCTCCATCTCTACTCTATGGGTTTTTATCTTTCCTATGGGGCCTATTTTAGCCTAATCTTTATCAAGCCCTATCTGGATAGGGCCTTCCACCCCTTTAATGGAGGCTTTTTCCAATTGATTACAGCCTCTATTGCTGTAAATCTAGGAATTTTACCCTTTTTATTGGCCATGCAATTTGAAATCAACCTAGCCCAAATTTTGGCCAATATCCTCTTGCTGCCTTTTTATGGTTTGTTTATCAATGCAAGTTTTCTCTATGGTCTGGGTCAGCTTTTGGGTATCAATCCCTATCTTTTTAGCCTTCTTTTAAATAGCTTGTCAGACCTTCTCTTATTGGGAAACCAAATTTTAATGGTCTTTAGTAAGATCAAACTTAGATTTGGCAAGACCAGCCTGGAAGCCCAAATTCTCTTTTACCTAGTGACTTATCTTGCCTATTTCGGGAGTAAGTTAAGGGGAAGACCTCGCAAACTCTTTAGCTCCTGCTGTCTTATTTTCAGCCTAGGCCTTCTTCTTACAGGATTTTTCCAGGCCGGGGAAGAAGGAGTCTACTTTATCTATGTAGGCCAGGGGGATAGCAGTTTAATTAAAAGTAAAAACAAGATATGCCTGGTGGATACTGGGGGAGCCAAAAAATCCAGGCCTGCTAGAAAATACCTAGTTCCCTTTTTAAAGGCCAGGGGAGTTAAGCAGATAGACCATATTATCATTAGTCACTGGGATGAAGACCACTGTGATGGCCTACGAGACTTAGCCAAGGACTTTAAAATAGGACAAGTCCATTTTTCTCATATCTATCCAGCCTGGGCTGAATTTTTAGAGAGGGAAAATATTCCAACTTCTTACATGGAAGCTGGCTACAAGTATTCTTTAGACCAAGACCTTTCTTTGGATGTTTTAGCAGGAAATAGCCTAGAGGATAAGGAAAATAACCGGTCCTTGGTTTTTTACGCCCAGCTGGAGAATCAAAGAATCCTCTTTACAGGAGATGGAGAAAAAGAGCTGGAGGAAAGATTAAAGCCCTATCCCACAGATGTCTACCAGGTTGGTCACCATGGGTCTAAAACATCTAGTGGAGAAAAATTCTTAAGTCAAATCAAGCCTAAGATAGCCGTGGTTTCATCTGGGAAGAACAATCCCTTTGGCCATCCCCACCAAGAAGTTTTGGACCGACTCAAAAGTCATGGCGTGGCAACCTATTCTCTAAAGGATAGGGGGTGTCTTTTCTACAATGTAAGGACCAAAGAAATGACCCAGACAGGACAAGAAAGAGGCCTAAATACCTATGAAGTACTGGCCTATCTTCTTGTTTTAAATGGATATATGTATGGATTAAGAAAGGTTTTTAAAGACCATGAACTATTTACAAATCGAAGAAGAAATTGCTAAAAATCAACTGGTATTATTGTCCGGAGAAGAAAAATTTTTAATGGAAGAAATTGCTAGCACCTTTGCCAAGAGATGGGTTCCTCAAAACTTAGAGGACTTTAATGTAGTCTACATTAAAGGAGAGGCAACAGAGGATAGAGTCATTGACGCCTTGATGACCCTACCCTTGATGAGTCCAAGAAAACTTGTGGTTATCCAAGATATTGAAGAATTTACCAATGGTAAAAACCTGTCCAAGGATTTTTTTAATAATTTAGAAAAGATCCAAGAGGGGACAGTCCTTCTTTGTCTTGAATCAAAAAAAGCCCTGGATAAGAGGACAAAAGTTTACAAAAGTATCCAAAAGCATGGAAAAGTTATTCCCTGCAACCCTTTAAAAATGAGAGAATTGGTACAATTTCTCCAAAAACAAGATTCAGAAAAAAGAGAGATTCCCTATGGGGTCTTCCAATACTTTATTGACCTTATGGGCTATCTTCAAAACAATACGAGCTTATTGGAAGTTAAGTTGGAGTGGGAGAAAATTTTACAGGCCTGTTCCGGACGGTCCATAGAAAAAGCAGATATTGACTACTTTATTTCCTATGAAAAAGAAAAGAGTATATTTGCCCTAACGGATGCCTTTGTCAGCAAGAATATAAAAAAGACCTTTGAAGCGATTCAAAGTCTCAAAGATCAAAATATAGACAGTTATCAAATTGTGGGTCTTTTAAACCGTCAGGTAGAAAACCTCTACCGGGCAAAAATTTTACTGGACCAAGGCTACCAGGAACAGTCCCTAAGGCAAAGGATGGGGGTCCACCCCTTTGTAGCCAAAAAGCTTTGCCAAGAGGTAGGCCGCTTTCGCTTGGAAGAATTAAAAAACATGCTAGATTCCCTCATTGCCTTGGACCAAGACCTTAAGAGCCTGTCTATTCCTGACCAATACCTGGTGGAAGTAAAAATCTTAGAAATGATGAGTTAAAAACAAGTATAAAAAATAGAAGGCCGGGGCCTTCTATTTTTATTTTGCTAAACTTTTAGCCATTTTGCTAAGGGTACGCCCAGCTTTGTTTTTGTGCATAACACCTTTTTTAGTAGCAAGTTTAATTTTTTTATCGGCAACTTTTAATAAGTCTTTTGCTTCATCTTTATTTCCAGCTTGGATTGCTTCGTTAAATTTGCGGATTGCAGTTTTAACCCCAGAATTTAAGGAACGGTTACGAGCTTCATTTTTACGAGCAATATCCACACGTTTAATTGCTGATTTAATATTTGCCATATCTTCACCTCCATGCGCTCTTTAACTCTTTGTATTCTACCATGATTTGAGGGCTTTTGCAAGAAGTTTTCACATTCTAATTTGTCCCTATATTGCAAGGACTTGCCAGGATATGATAAAATACCTTATTAGATAATAGGAGGTTTGTATGGATAAAGAATCGATAAAAAGTTGGCTTATAACCATTGCAGTGGCCTTTGTCTTGGCCCTGATAATTAGAAATTTTATTTTTAATACATCTAATGTAAAGGGACCTAGCATGGAGGCGACCCTCCACCAAAATGACCACGTCATTAGCTTGGTATTTCCCTTGTTTTACAAGGATCCAGAGCCTGGACAAATTGTCATTATTCAAAGTCCCTTTGAAAAGAAAAAGTATGTCAAGCGGTTGATTGGCCTACCTGGTGATAGGATTCAAATCCTCAACGGCAGGGTTTATGTTAATGAGAAAGAAATTAATGAACCCTATATCCAAGGGACAGAAACCCTAGTGGACAATGAAAATACCTGGACCCTGGGACCAGATGATTACTTTGTCATGGGAGATAACCGCTTGCCGGGAGAAAGTATGGATTCTAGAGCCTTTGGACCTGTTCATAAAAAGGCCATTAAGGGAATTGTTGTTTTCCGATATTTTCCATTTAATAAATTTGGAAAATTATAAAGAATAGAATAGGAGTAGTATGGCAAGACAAGACTATATACGTAACTTTTCCATTATTGCCCATATAGACCATGGGAAAAGCACCCTGGCTGATCGCTTAATTGAGTCTACAGGTATGCTGACCAAGCGAGAAATGGAGCAACAGGTCCTGGATAGTATGGACTTGGAAAAGGAACGGGGAATTACAATAAAACTAAAAGCTGTTCGTTTGATCTACCAGGCTCAGGATGGTCATGAGTACACCTTTAACCTCATTGATACACCAGGCCATGTGGATTTTTCCTATGAGGTTTCTCGGTCCATGGCTGCCTGTGAAGGGGCCTTATTGGTAGTGGATGCTACCCAAGGTGTAGAAGCCCAGACCCTAGCCAATGTCTATTTGGCCTTGGATGAAGACCTAGAAATTCTTCCAATTTTAAATAAAATTGACCTACCCAGTCAACGCTGCGAAGAGGTGATTCAAGAGATTGAAGACATTATTGGCCTTCCGGCAGAAGATGCCCCTAGGGTATCTGCCAAGACAGGCTTAAACATTGACCAAGTTCTAGAGGCCATTGTCCGAGATGTTCCAGCTCCTAATGGAGATGAAGATGCTCCTTTAAAGGCTCTAATCTTTGATTCAAATTATGACGCCTACAAGGGGGTCGTTTGCTATGTTCGAATTTTTGATGGCCAGGTTAAAGTAGGGGACACCATTCAAATGATGAATACTAAGAAATCCTTTGAAGTGGTGGAAGTAGGGGTCAATGCCAATGGTCACATTCCTCTAGACCAGTTGAGTGCAGGAGATGTTGGATATATAACCGCCAGTATCAAGGAAGTTCGGGATGCCCAAGTAGGGGATACCATTACCCTGAAAAACCGGCCTACAGACAAGCCCTTAAAGGGATACAAGAAGGTTTCTCCCATGGTCTACTGTGGAATTTATCCAGCCGAGGGAGAAGAATATACTGAAATCCGTGATGCCTTGGAAAAATTAAAGGTCAACGATGCAGCCCTGGACTTTGAGGCAGAGACCTCAGCGGCCTTGGGCTTTGGCTTCCGTTGCGGATTTTTGGGTCTTTTACACATGGAAATAATACAAGAAAGATTGGAAAGGGAGTTTGACCTCAACCTAATTACTACAACTCCCTCTGTAATTTACCATGTCATGACCACAGACCACGAACTCTTAGAAATCCAAAATCCATCCAACCTTCCAGATCCTTCTGAAATTGAATACATGGAAGAGCCCATTGTCCGGGCTGAAATTATGACACCGACAGACTATGTAGGGGCCATTATGGAGCTTTGTCAAAACCGTCGAGGGGTTTTTATTGACATGCAATACCTGGAAGAAACCAGGGCTCAAATCACCTATGACCTCCCCTTAAATGAAGTCATCTATGACTTTTTTGATGCCTTAAAGTCGAAAACCAGGGGCTATGCCTCCTTTGACTATGACCTAAAGGGCTACCAACAAAGTGACCTGGTAAAGATGGACATCCTTATCAACCAAGAAGTTGTAGATGCTTTCTCCTTAATTGTCCACCAAGACAAGGCCTATGAACGAGGACGTAAAATATGTGAACGACTGACAGAGGCCATTCCAAGACACCAATTTGCCGTTCCCATCCAAGCAGCCATTGGGTCAAAGATTATAGCCAGAGAAACCATCCGGGCTTTGAGAAAGGATGTTTTGTCCAAGTGCTATGGAGGAGATATTTCTCGGAAGAAGAAACTTTTGGAAAAACAAAAAGAAGGAAAGAAACGGATGCGGTCTATTGGGAATGTGGATATTCCCCAAGAAGCCTTCTTGTCTGTTCTTAAATATGACGAAGAATCATGATTTCTCTTTATATCCATCTGCCGTTTTGTCGGAAGAAATGTGCCTATTGTGATTTTGCATCAACTAGTAAAACAGGGGACATGGATGACTATCTAAGAGCCTTAGGCCAGGAAATAGACCTATATAAGGAAGATTTAAGGGACCAAGAAATCCAAACCATTTATCTAGGAGGAGGGACTCCTAGTGTCTTGGGTCAGGAACGCTTGGTCCCTCTATTTGAAAAAATTCAAGAGTCCTTTAAGTTGTCCAAAGACTTGGAATGGACCATGGAAGTCAATCCAGAGTCAGGAAAAGACTTGGATTTTCAAACCTTAAATCAACTGGGCCTAAATAGGGTAAGTATGGGGATCCAGTCAGGACAAAAAAATTTTTTGGACCTAATGGGACGAATTCATTCCCTGGAAGATGTGGATGCTTGCCTAGAACAATTGGCCAAGTCCTCTATAGAAGAGATTAATGGAGATTTTATTTTTGGTCTTCCTGGCCAAGACTTGAATCATGTAAAAAAGGACCTAGACTATATCCAAAGTTTAGCCTTGACCCATCTTTCCTATTATAGTTTTATTCCGGAAGAAGGAACTCCTTTGGGGGAAGAGGTCCTCTCTAGCCTGAAAAAGTTACCCAAGGACCAAGAAGACCGGCTTATGGACCACTACATTGAAGACCGCCTGGCAGAACTTGGTTATCGGCAATACGAACTTTCTAATTTTACTAAGAAGAATCCCTGTCGTCACAATTTAGCCTATTGGCAGGTCCAGGACTACCTGGGTTTGGGACTAAGTGCCCATTCAAGCTACCAGAGCCAACGTTGGGCCAATACGACTTGTCTTTCTTCCTATATGGAGGATCTAGCCCTGGACAAAAAGCCCATTAGTCAAAGGGAAAAGCTAAGTGATCGAGACCGGCTTATGGAAAAAATCATCTTGTCCCTAAGGCTCAATAGGGGAATACCTGTGAAAGACCTTGAAGAAGAATATGGGATTGACTTTAAAAAAGTTTTTTCCAAAGCTATTGAAAAAAATATCCAAGCCCAAAGCCTGGAAGAAGTGGACGGTTCCTACCGTCTTACCAGATATGGTCGGGATGTGGCCAACCAAGTGGAATTAGATTTTTATCGAACTTTTTAAAGAGCTCCTAGGAGCTCTTTTTTTCGTAGGAAAATTATTTTAGAAAAGATTAGCAGTCCTATTGACAAAGTGCCAAAAGCATAGTAATATATAGACAGAAGGCTTGGCACTCCCTTTAATTGAGTGCTAATAAGAAAGGGTGAAGAAGATGGATGAGCGAAAGATTAGAATATTAAATGCCATCATTCACTCCTACTTGGAAATCCCTATTCCTGTAGGATCTAGAAAGATTTCAAAGGAATATGACTTGGGAGTGAGTTCTGCTACGATTCGTAATGAAATGAGTGACTTAGAAGATTTGGGTTACTTAAACAAGCCCCACACCTCTGCAGGGAGGATTCCTTCCGATAAAGCCTACCGCTTTTTTGTGGAGGAGTGGAAGGATCAAAAGCGGGCCATTGCTTCAGATCAAAAGCTCTATATTGTTGACCTGCTAAAAAAAGCCATGTATTCAACAGAGGAACTTTTGAGTCAAACGGCCAAACTGCTGAATGAAATAACTAGATTTCCGGCTTTTGTTTTAGCCCCTAGTCGTCAAGACCGAATCTTAAAGCAAATTGAATTGTTGCCAATTCATGATAAATTTTTGTTAGTTATCCTAGTTGGTGACCAGGGAATTGTTGAAAAAAACATTTTGAGGTTGCCTAATAAAATTTCTGAGGAAGATTTAAAGTCTCTAAAGTACAGCTTGAACAAAAACCTATGTGGTGTTGACTTCTCTTCCTTTGATTCTGTTCATATCCAATTAACAGGGGATATGGTGGAATATAAGGGCCTGATTACAGCCATTGTAGATTTAGCCATCCACTTAACGGAAAAAGTTGAAAAAGTTGATGTCTACAGCCAAGGGCTGACAAGTATTTTGGACTTAGAAGAGTTCCAAGACTTCAGCAAGGCCAGAGATGTAATTCGGTTTATGGAAGATCCTAGAAACATTGTGGAAATCTTCCCTAAAGATACAGATTTAGGTGATGTTCATGTCATTATTGGCTCTGAAAACAAAGAAGAAGTTCTACATGAAAATTCTCTAGTAACAGGGACCTATGCTATTGATAGTAACCGCATTGGACAAATTGGCGTTATTGGGCCAGTTCGCATGGATTATCCCTGGATTATAGATATAGTCGGCACTGTTGCAAAGAATCTTTCTAAAAGTATTCAAGTAATGTAGAGAAGGTGATGAAATGGCGAAGGAAAAGAAAAATGAAGATTTAGATTTACAAGAGGAGGACCTTTTAGAGGAGGACCTGGACCAAGAAGATTGCCCAGAAGAAAATCCAGAAGTTCAGGCCCAGGAAGACCTCTATAAGGACCAACTCATTCGATTAACAGCAGATTTTACAAACTATAAAAGAAGGGTTGAAAAAGAAAAAAAAGACTTTTTAGCTCTGGGTGTTAAAAAGGTTGCTCTAGATTTATTGGGAGTCATCGACAATTTTGAGCGAGCTCTAGACCACTCTGATGAAGATTCCTCTTTTAAAGAAGGGGTTGAAATGATCTACCAGCAACTTTTAGACTTGTTAAAGAAAAACAATATATGTCCTATGGAAGCTCTGAACGAAAAGTTTGATCCAAACCGTCACCACGCTGTTTTAGTAGAAGAAAAAGAGGGCGTGGAAGAAGGAGTTGTTATCGATGTCGTTCAAAAGGGCTATATGATAAATGATGAAGTATTAAGACCTGCTATGGTCAAGGTTTCACAATAAGGAGGAAATTTATGAGCAAAATTATTGGTATTGATTTAGGAACAACAAACTCAGCTGTAGCTGTTATGGAAGGTGGAGATTCCATCATTATTCCAAACATTGAAGGAAACCGTACAACACCTTCAGTAGTGGCTTTTACAAAAGATGGAGAAAGACTGGTTGGAGAAACAGCAAAACGTCAAGCAATCACAAATCCTGACCGGACAATTGCTTCTATTAAAAGACACATGGGAAGTGACTACAGTGTAGAAATAGATGGCAAGAAATACTCTCCTCAAGAAATTTCAGCTATGATCTTACAAAAATTAAAAGCAGATGCTGAAAGCTACCTGGGAGAAAAAGTAACGGATGCTGTTATCACTGTTCCGGCTTACTTTACAGATGCCCAAAGACAAGCTACAAAAGACGCAGGAAAAATTGCTGGACTAGAAGTTAAACGGATAGTCAATGAGCCAACAGCCGCTGCCTTGGCCTATGGAGAAGACAAGGATCAAGATTCACAAACCGTTATGGTCTTTGACCTTGGAGGAGGAACTTTTGACGTGTCCATCCTGGAATTATCTGATGGAGTCTTTGAAGTTCATGCAACTCGAGGCAACAACAAACTTGGTGGGGATGACTTTGATAACCGTGTTATTGACTTTATTGCTGAATCCTTTAAAAAGGAACACGATGTTGACTTAAAGGCTGACAAGATGAGCCTTCAACGTCTAAAAGAAGCTGCTGAAAAGGCTAAAAAAGAATTATCTTCAACCATGTCTACAAACATCAACCTTCCCTTTATTACTGCAACAGCAGAAGGTCCACTTCACTTAAATATGGACCTAACTCGGGCTAAGTTTGATGACTTAACCAAAGACCTTGTAAAGGCAACAGAAGGACCAGTTAAAGAAGCCTTAAAGGATGCTGGCTTATCTGCAGGAGATATTGATAAGGTCTTACTTGTTGGTGGATCCACCCGGATTCCTGCTGTTCAAGATTCAGTTAAAAAATTAATCGGTAAAGACCCACAAAAAGATATTAACCCAGATGAATGTGTAGCCCTAGGTGCTGCAATCCAAGGGGGAGTTTTAAGTGGAGATGTAAAAGACTTACTTTTACTTGACGTAACTCCCTTGTCTCTAGGCCTTGAAACCATGGGTGGGGTTACTACACGTTTAATTGAAAGAAATACAACAATTCCTACAAAAAAATCTCAAGTATTTACAACAGCTGCAGACAACCAAACCAGCGTAGATATTCATGTTCTCCAAGGGGAACGTCAAATGGCAGCAGACAATGTGACCCTGGGTCGTTTCCAACTTGATGGAATTGCGCCAGCTCGCCGAGGAATCCCTCAAATCGAAGTAACCTTTGATATTGATGCCAATGGAATCGTAAATGTTTCTGCTAAAGATTTAGGAACTGGAAAGGAACAACACATTACCATCACTTCCTCTTCTAACCTAACAGACCAAGAAATTGAAGAAAAGGTTAAAGAAGCAGAAATGTATGCAGAAGAAGATAGCAAGAAGAAAGAATCTATTGAAGTGAAAAACAATGCAGATTCTATGATTTACCAAGCAGAAAACACCTTGAAAGAAGTTGAAGGTAAGATTGGTGATGATGATAAGAAAAAGGTTGAAGATGCTGTTGCAGCCTTAAAAGAAGTAAAAGATTCAGACGATATTGATGCAATCAAAGCAAAAACTGAAGAATTAACTCAAGCCTTCTATGCAATTTCTGAAAAGCTCTACCAAGAAAATGCGGCTCAAGGAAATCCTGGAGAAGCTGACGGTTCTGAAGAAAATGTAACCGATGCTGACTATGAAGTTGTAGACGAAGACGAAGATCAAGAATAAGACTAGCAAGCTTTTAATGAGATATATAGGCTCTTTGCCAAAGATAAGAGGGGCTCAATTTTGAGCCCTTCTTTTTTATCATGGTTAGGGGATAGGTTTTTTAAGGGATCGAAAAAAACAAGTTGCCTTGGAAAGTAAGAAAAAGAGGAAATTCTACCTATTTTATGCTATAATGATAAAAGAAAGAACTTGAAGGCCGGGTGAATCTCGGCCTTTTTTGTTTAAAAAATACAATTAGGAGAATATATTGAGATTTAATAAATTAAACTTATCTAAAGAACTTTTACGGGCCATTGACGATATGGGATTTGAAAGGCCTTCAGAGGTCCAGGAAGCAACAATTCCCTACATTCTTCAGGGGAATGATATTTTAGCCCAAGCCCAAACTGGAACAGGAAAGACAGCCTCTTTTGGGATTCCCATGATTGAAAAGATTCAAGATAAGCAATCAAAATCCCCCCAAGGCCTGGTCCTAGTTCCGACTAGAGAACTGGCAAGACAGGTGACGGAAGAATTAAAAAAATTTGCTAAGTATAAAAGATTTATCAAGCTGGCGGCTATTTATGGTGGCGCTGATATGGGTAAACAATTAAGCCAACTTAGAAATGGGACAAGCATTGTTGTTGGAACTCCCGGCAGAATTATGGACCATATGAAGAGAAAAAGCCTTCAGCTGGATCAGCTGGAATTTTTAGTCTTGGATGAAGCAGACGAAATGTTTGATATGGGTTTTAGGGATGACATGAAGACCATTATTGAAAAGACCAATCCAAACCGTCAAACTCTGTTTTTTTCTGCTACTTTTGACAACAATATTAAGGATTTTTCCAAACTCTACCAAGATAAGCCTAAAAAGGTTATTATTGAAAAGAAAGAATTAACAGCTGAAAAAATCCACCAATACTATTTGGAATTAAATAGGAATATGAAGACGGAGATATTAAACAGACTCCTGTTAATCCATAGACCCAACAAGTCCATTATCTTTTGCAATACCAAGAGAATGGTTGATAGCTTGGAAGTTGAAATGGCCCAAAAAGGATACCAAGTGGCCTCTCTACATGGAGATATGAGACAATCTTCCAGGGACCAAGTGATGAAAAAGTTTAGAGACGGCAGTATTGACCTATTAATTGCAACGGATGTAGCGGCTCGAGGCTTAGATGTATCCGATATTGATTTGGTCTTTAACTATGACCTACCCCAACAATCTGAATACTATGTCCATAGGATTGGCCGGACAGCCAGGGCGGGGAAAAAAGGTATCTCCTTTACTTTTGTGACAAATAAGGACTATGACAAATTTAGAGAAATTGAAGACTATGCTAATATAAAAATGGACAAAATGAGCCTACCTACAAAAAAAGATGTGGAAAAAGAAGGTATGGAAAGCTTGTATGAAAGAGTTAATAAGAGCATAGTTCCATCAGCAGATCAAGAAGAATACACAGACCTCTTAAATAGGCTCTTAGGTCAAGGACACAGCCTCTATGATATTGGGGCATCTCTGTTAAAGATGGTAAACCAAGAAGCCAATAATGTAACTCTGGTCGAACTTGACAAGGTAGACTTTGGCAAAAAGTTTGAATTGTCTAGGTCAAAAAAATCAGGAAATTTTGGAAAAAAGGGCAAGAAGGACTGGGGAAATAAAAAAATCCAAGGGCCGAAGATCTTCATCAACAAGGGAAAAAGAGACGGTGTCGACTCAAGAGAAGTTATCCGTTTAATTAGAAGATATACTGATGTGGCCACTAAGGATATTGGGCGAATTAATATTATGCCCAATTTTACCTTTGTGGAAATTCCAAAATCCAAGATTAAAAAGGCCATAAAAGATTTAAACGGTAAAAAGATTAAAGGCAAGCCTTTTAAGGCGGAATATTCAGAAAAATAAAGAGGCCCAGCCAAAAATGACAAGGAGATAGAAAGACGAGGAGGAAAAAAGCCTCGTTTTTTCAAGTGGACTAGGCTATAAAAGCTTGGAAGGGGTCTTATAGGGAAGTCTTCCCTTTTTTATGGATATCAGGTACAATATTATCATTTGAATTGATAGAAAGTGGGATTGGATTGAGAGATTTTTATGAAATTTTAGGAATCAAAAAAGAAGCAACACAAAGAGAAATAAAAAAAGCCTATCGAGTCCAGGCGAAAAAATATCATCCGGATTTAAATCCTGGAGACAAGGAAGCAGAGCAGCAATTTAAGGAGGTTACCCTGGCCTATGAGGTTCTAAGTGATGAAAGTAAGAGACAAAACTATGACCTCTATGGGGAAGACTCTTTAAAAGATGGTTTTTCTGGCCAAGGTGGTTTTGGCGGCTTTGGAGATATTTTTGGCGACCTTTTTGATATCTTTGGTGGCGGATTTTCAGGAAATTATGCTTCAAATAATCAAAAAGTTCCCAAAAGGGGCGGAGATATTCGCGCTGATGTGGAGCTTGACTTTAAAGAAGCTGTTTTTGGCTGTGAAAAAGATGTGACCGTCCGGCGGACAGAAATCTGCAGGAGCTGCGATGGTAGTGGAGCAGAAGAAGGAACAGAGGTTCACAAATGTGAAAGATGTCATGGATCTGGCCAGGTTAGAGAGAGTAGGCAAAGTCCCTTTGGCCGTATGGTACAAGTTGTTCCCTGCCCAGACTGTCAAGGGAAGGGGGAGATTATAGAAACTCCCTGCTCCCACTGTCATGGGAGTGGACGGGAAATCTTCTCTAGAAAGATCCATGTCCATATTCCCAAGGGGGTCAACAATAAAAGTATTCTCTCCATGCCTGGAGAAGGAAACCATGGAGAAAATGGGGGACCAGCAGGAGATCTCTACATCTATATTTCTGTAAAAGAGGATCCAATCTTTAAGAGAAAGGGCCACGATATCTATATTGACCTACCGGTTTCTTATATGGATGCAGTCCTAGGGGCAAGAATTGAAGTGCCCACCCTGGATTCCATAGAAAGCTTCGACCTTCCCCCAGGAACTGTAGGAGGAAAGATCTTCAGTCTGGCAGGAAAGGGAGTACCCAAACTCCAATCTGTAGGCCGGGGAGACTTTTACTTTAGGGTGGAAATTATTGTTCCCCAAAAAATCAGCAAGAGACAAAGAGAACTCTTAGAAGAATTAAGGGGAGAAAGCCCCAGTGAAGCCAAGACGGAACGCAAGGGATTTTTTGACCGGGTCAAAGAGTGGTTTGAAGAATAGGAGAGGCTATGCAATATTATGAGGTAACCCTTTTTGGACAAGAAAAAGATTATAATGAAGTCCTGTCCTGGCTACTGGACCATGGTGTGGATACCTTTAGGGAGGAAACTCCTTCTCTAGTGGATGAATTAAACTCTAGTGAAATTCAATGGGACTATGTTGATGACAATCTTTTAAATACAAAAAAAGGTCAATTATTTATCCAGTTTTATCCATCAGAAGAAGAAAAGGGTCTGATTAAAGAATTTGAAAATTATGTTATAAAAAATGACCTGGGAGAAGTAGGGGTTAGACAACTACAAGAATCTGATTGGGCCAATGACTGGAAAAAATACTTTCAACCCTTTGACCTAGGAGAAAATCTGGCCATTGTTCCCTATTGGAGTTCCTATGAGACGAGCCGGCAGAAAATTTTAATTGATCCCGGTATGGCTTTTGGGTCAGGGAGCCATGAAACAACCTATTTTTGCCTGGAAATGTTGGAAAAATATGTCCACCAGGGGGACCTGGTTTATGATGTAGGCTGTGGGTCAGGAATCCTGTCCGTGGCCAGCTCCATTCTAGGAGCAAGTCGGGTTCAAGGAGTGGACATTGATCCTCTAGCTATTGAGGCATCCTACCACAATAGTCAGTTGAACTCCTGTGAAAACTGTGATTTTTCCAAGGGAGACCTCCTGGCTAACTTTCAAGAAAAAGCAGACCTGGTGGTGTCCAATATCTTTGCTGAAATTATCATTGACTTTTTGGGGGATTTGGGTCAGTGCTTAAAAAGGGGAGGAATCTTTATTGCTTCTGGAATCCTTACAGAAAAAAAGCCTGCTGTCATGGAGGCTCTAAAAAACCAGGGATTTAGAATTTTAGAGGACCACGATAAAAATGACTGGTCTGTCATTGTGGCTAGGGCGAAAAATGACTAGGGTATTTTTAAATGACGATCAAAAATTGGATCCAGAAGACCTTCACCACCTCTTTCATGTTTTGAGGATGAGGGCTGGAGATTCTTTGGAGGCAGTTTATAAGAGAGACCTCTATAGGGCAAGACTGACAGACCAAAGTGCCCAGGATGGAAACTTGGTCTTGGAAGAAAAGTTGGAAGCCAGAGAAAAAGGCTACCGAGTCTTTCTTCTACAAGGGCTAGCCAAGGGGCAAAAGTGGGAAGAAGTTTTAGAGCATGGAACAGAGGTAGGGATTGATACCTTTGTGGCCATTCAAATGAAAAGAAGCCTGAGAAAGGTCAACCATAAATGGGACAAGTTAAAAAATCGCTGGGAAAAAATTGTGGAAAAAGCCGCCAAACAATCTAAACAAATAGACATTCCCCAGGTTTATCCTCCCATGACCTTAAAGGAAGGTCTAGAAATTCTTCCAAAGGATAGCTTGATTTTAGTCTGTTATGAAGAAGAAAAAGACCACTTTATGAAAGATTATATTCAGGGACAAGAAAAAAATATTGCCCTAATCATTGGACCGGAAGGTGGTCTGGATCCTGAAGAAGTTGACCTAATCAAGGCCAGAGGCGGTCATCCAGTAAGTCTGGGAAAAAACATCTTAAGAACGGAAACGGCTCCTTTAATTGCTGGAGACCGAGTATATTGCTTAATGGAAGAGAGGTGATTTTATCTCTACAAATCATAGAAAAAGTGTCCATATCCTGACCCTGGGTTGTAAGGTGAATGCCTATGAATCCGAGGCCATGTTGGAGCTATTTGAGAAGGCTGGCTACCAGGTACACAATAATCCGGAGGAAGTCTCTGATATTTATATCATCAATACTTGTACAGTAACTAACCTGTCAGACCGGAAGAGTCGGCAATTCATTCGTCGGAGTAAGAGGGCCAACCCCCAGGCAGTGGTGGCTGTAGTGGGCTGTTATGCCCAAACTTCTCCGGACCAAGTAGAGGCCATGGAAGATGTAGACTTGGTCTTGGGTACAAAAGACCGAAATAAAATTGTGGATTATATCGAAGAAATTTTGACCAAGAGACAAAAGATTGTTCGTGTTACTGATTCTTCAATGCATAGAGAATTCGAAAGCTTTTCTATTGAAAACCAAGAAGACCACACCCGGGCTTATGTAAAAATCCAGGATGGCTGCAATCAATTTTGTAGCTATTGTATCATTCCCTATGCTCGGGGTCCCATTCGGTCAAGAGATCCTCAAGAAACCCTGGAAGAAATTCAATCTCTAGTGGACCGGGGCTACCAAGAAGTGATTTTAACGGGGATCCATGTTGCTAGTTATGGGGTAGACTTAGGAGAAATTCGCCTGATTGATTTGATTGAACGGATTGCCAGGATTCCTGGTCTAAAGCGAATTCGCCTGTCTAGCGTAGATCCCAGGCTGGTGACAGAGGACTTCATCCAAAGGCTCCAGGCGACAGGAAAGGTCTGTGACCATTTTCACCTATCCATGCAACATGCATCCAACAAGATTTTAAAGGCCATGAACCGAAAGTATAGCCAGGAAGATTTTTTTGAAAAGACCAAAATTATCCGGAAATACATGCCCTATGCAGGGCTGACAACAGACTGTATTGTAGGTTTTCCAGGTGAAGAAGAAGCGGACTTTGAAATTTTAAAGGACTTTGTAAAAAAGGTCGGTTTTTCCAGGATTCATGTCTTCCCATATTCTCCAAGAGAGGGAACCAAGGCTGCTAGCATGAAACAGCTTGATGGTAAAATAAAGCAGATGAGGTCTAAGGCCTTGTTAGAAGTTGGAGAAGAGCTTTCCTTAGATTTTATTGATCAAAATAGGAATCGAGACCTGGAGGTCTTGTTTGAAAAAGAAGAAAAAGGTCTCTATCATGGCTATACCACAAACTACATCCGGGTAGTAGCTTCCAGTCGAGAGAGCTTAACAAATAAAATCTGTCATGGTACAATTAAAGATAAGACAGTGGAACCTGTAGAATTTCAAATAAGGAGGTAAAAATGGACTGCCTATTTTGTAAAATTATAGCAGGGGAGATTCCCAGCGAAAAAATTTACGAAGATGAAAAGATGTTTGCCTTCAAGGACATCGACCCCCAAGCCCCTGTACACTTTCTTTTAGTTCCTAAAAAACACATCAAGAGTGCCGACGATTTAAAGCAAGAAGATGCAGAATTAATTGGTCATATTTTCTTAAAGGCTGCAGAAATTGCCAGAAGTCTAGGTTGTGAAAATGGATACCGGATTGTCAACAACTGTAAAGAAGACGGGGGACAAAGTGTAGACCACCTTCATTTCCATGTTTTAGGACAGAGATCTTTGCAATGGCCACCAGGTTGATGGCCTAGAACTTTAGCCTAGGGAAAATCGTTGCTATTTTTAGTGAAATCGTGTATAATAATACAGTATTAGCCGTAGGCTTAACTCTTAGAAATGAGAGGAGGGAAATTATGTCAGAAATCCGTGTTGGAGAAAATGAATCATTGGACAATGCTTTAAAGCGCTTCAAACGTCAATGTGCTACTAGCGGTGTACTCAAGGAGTATCGTAAAAGAGAACATTATGAAAAACCCAGTGTACGTCGTAAAAAGAAGTCTGAAGAAGCACGTCGTAAAAAACGTAAATACTAAGGAATGGTGAATATGTCTTTAAAAGAAGAACTTATGGCCGATTTAAAAAAGGCGATGAAAGAAAAAGACAAAAAACGCAAAGACACCATTACAATGGTGCGTGCAGCCATAAAACAAAAAGAAGTTGATGAACGAGTTAACTTAAAGGATGAGGATGTTTTAGCCATTATATCCAAACAAGTCAAGGAAAAGAAAAAGTCCATCGACGAATTCAAAAAAGGTAATCGGCAAGATTTAGTAGAAGCCACAGAGGCTGAGATTGAAATTTTGTATGATTATTTACCAAAACAATTATCAGAAGATGAACTTAAAGACATTGTGCAAGAGACAATTTCCCGCTTAAGTATCCACAGTAAAAAGGACATGGGACGTTTAATGCAAGACATTATGCCCCGCATTAAAGGGCAAGCAGATGGTCAAACCATTAATCGTCTTGCGCAAGAATTCTTCACAGAAGAATAATGACCCGGACTTTCCGGGTCTTTTTTTATAAATACTTTTCCTGGGTATATATAAATAGGTGGTGGTAAAAGTGAAAAAAATGATTTATCTTTTGACCATTTTTATTTTTTGGGGACAAATTACATATGCAAGCGCCTTGGAAAACCAGACCTGGTCTCAGGACCTTCATTGGAAGACATCCTTGCAAGAAGAGGGGATAGGGGCTTCTGCCAGTAAGGACCTGACCCTGTTTGTTGAAGGCAAGGACAAGACAGGGGTTCAAGCTCAGACTAAGTTTCAAGAAACCATGCAAGAGCTTATGACCAATCCGTGGATTGTGGACTCTCTCCTTGTCTTAGGGATGGTGAGTTTTGTCTTGGAACTATTCAGACCAAAATTCGCCCTATGGGGGATAGTCAGTGCCTTATCCTTTGGTTTTTTCTTTATAGGAAATATTTTAGCAGGTTATGCCAGTCCAATATCCATTTTTTTCTTTATCCTGGGAGTTCTTCTCTTAATTGTAGAGGCCTTTATTCCTGGTTTTGGCATCCCAGGGGTCCTGGGGATTTTAGCGATTTTTTTAGGTCTTATGACGGCCATGCATTCTGTCAATGCAGGTCTTACCAGTTTAACAATCGCCAGCTTATTTACCCTGGCTACTATTTTAATTTTGATAAAAAAGGGAGTTCGATCCCCCTGGTTAGACCGGGTTGCCTTGAAGGTTTCCAACAATAAAAAAAGTGGATATAGCTCAAGTCCTCAAAGCTCTGTTCAAGTTGGAGACTTAGGCATTGCGCTGACAAGTCTTAGGCCATCGGGCTTTATCTCCATTCAAGGAGAAAGACTGGATGCCATTAGTGAAGATGGTTTTATTGAAAAATCGAACCCTGTGGAAGTGGTTAAGGTCCAGGGATCGAAAATTATAGTAAGGAGGAAGTAAAATATGGAGTATTTAATTTTAGCCCTAGTCATTCTTGTAGTCCTTGGAGTAATCCTATTTTTAAATTTTGTTCCCCTTGGTCTATGGATCACGGCCTTTTTCTCTGGTGTTTCCATAAAAATTACAACCCTTGTGGGAATGCGCCTAAGAAGGGTTCGGCCTAGAAGGATTGTCAACCCCATGATTAAGGCCACAAAGGCAGGTCTGGATTTGCGAATCGAAAACCTAGAGGCTCACTATTTAGCTGGAGGAAATGTTAACACTCTAGTTGATGCATTAATTGCAGCCCAAAGAGCCAATATTAACTTGGAATTTGAACAAGCTGCAGCCATTGACCTTGCAGGTCGGGATGTTTTAGAAGCTGTCCAAGTGTCTGTCAACCCCAAGGTCATTGAAACGCCTAATATTTCGGCTGTGGCCCAAGATGGGATTGAGGTTATTGTTAAAGCCAAGGTTACTGTACGAGCGAATATTGACCGCCTAGTAGGTGGAGCTGGAGAAGAAACAATCATTGCCCGGGTTGGGGAAGGAATTGTAACAACAGTAGGGTCAGCAGCAAGCTATAAGGCTGTTTTGGAAAATCCGGACTCTATATCAAAAGTCGTTTTGGAAAAGGGCTTAGATTCAGGAACAGCCTACGAGATTTTATCCATCGATATTGCTGATGTGGATGTTGCTAGAAATATTGGGGCCAGACTTCAAACAGACCAAGCAGAAGCTGACAAGAAAATTGCCGAAGCCAAGGCATCAGAACGTCGTGCCATGGCCATGGCCCAAGAACAAGAAATGCGGGCTAAGGTTGTAGAGGCTGAATCTCAAGTTCCTTTAGCCTTGGCAGAAGCTTTAAAAGAGGGCCACCTGGGAGTTATGGACTACTATGAAATGCAAAATGTCCTCAGTGACACCTCTATGAGAGAAGCCATTTCAAAGGCTACAGACCCCAAGGAAAAGATGATTAAAAAAGATTCCTTTAGGGACAAGGATAAGAACTGATGGGAATTTTCTTAAAACACCAATCCATTAAAGATTTGATGGGCCTTTTGGAAGAAAACCTTGAAAAATTAGATCAGGCAGATTTAAAATTAGCCCAAGAGGGTCTGGGCATAGCTAGATCTAGTCAAGCTAGAGATTCAAAAGAAGAAAGACAAAAAAGTCTTAAAGAGAATTTAGGCAAAAAAATAGAAAAGGATCGCCTAAGAGACCAAGCCCATGAAAATACAAAGGAAGAAATCTTTAGGGGCTATACTGGAGAAGACTTCAAGGAGGAAGCTTTAAACTTGGAAGACCTTCCCTATTGGGCCCAGGGAGTGGTCTATCAAACGATTTTTGAAAGACCTAAGTCCAGAAAGAGATACCGAAATCGAAGAAGATAAAAGAAAGGTGGGTATTTTTTTGCAAAGTAAAGTAAGCGTTGAATTTGAATCAAATGACCAAGTCTCCTCCTTATTGGGAAGGCTGGATGAAAATATACAATTAATTGAAGAAAATTTTGGCGTAGAAAGTCAACTGGATGGACTGACCTTAAAGCTTAAGGGACCTGAAGATAAGGTTGGTCAGGTTAAGGAACTTATAGACCAGCTCCTTCAAGTTTTACAAAAACAAAAGAGATTGGACAAGCAAGATATTCTTTACGCTATGAATTTAAAAAAAGATGGGATTGATTCAAATTTAGCCGACTTGTATGCAGAAACATTTGTCTACACGGCAACGGGTAAACCCATCCGGGCCAAGACCCTGGGACAAAAGAGGTATTTGGATGCCATCCAAAAAAATGACGTTGTCTTCGGTGTGGGTCCGGCTGGGACAGGAAAGACCTATCTTGCTATGGCCTGTGCAGTCAAGGCCTTTAAGGAGCAAAAGGTATCCAGAATTATTTTAACTCGTCCAGCCGTTGAAGCAGGGGAGAGCCTTGGCTTTTTACCAGGGGACCTACAAATGAAGGTAGACCCCTATCTAAGGCCCCTCTATGATGCACTTTTTGACCTCATGGGCTATGATACCTATCAAAAATACGTGGAACAAGGCTTAATTGAAGTGGCTCCCTTGGCCTATATGAGGGGGCGGACCCTGGACAATGCCTATATTATTTTGGATGA
>QWCK01002765.1_pt1 | contig 42305 bp, 39 predicted proteins | sample 1972571 | NCBI WGS metagenome assembly QWCK01 (sample SAMN09866710, study PRJNA288562) | Human gut metagenome isolate term2_stool, whole genome shotgun sequencing... | isolation source: gut | host: Homo sapiens | place: USA: California | reverse complement strand
TGAATGTCACAATGCCGGCAAACAGTGTGATCGAGCTGCGTCTTGCAAAATAAGAAAAAAACTGTCAGAAATGGCGGGAAAATTAGCTGCTGGTCATACTGGAAATATGAACAGTAACGAAAATTACAGGCGGAGATGACATATGGCACAGATCTGTAAAAAGTGTCTGCTGCGCGAAATGGCGGAAGCGGATGCAAAAATGATTGAGAAATATAAAGAGGCGATCAAAAAAGAAGATCAGGTATCAGAGAGCGAGTATGAGAGACGGCTTACTGTCTGCAAAACCTGTGAACTTTTAAACGCGGGAACTTGCGGTGCGTGTGGCTGCTATGTAGAGCTGCGCGCCGCGGCAGCCGTATCAAAATGCCCATATAAAAAATGGTGACAGTTCAGACGGACTGTTACCATTTTTTATTGCGGTAATATTACTTCATTTCCTCCACCGGGGCGTACCCGAGACTCACTTTGATATCCTGGCTGTAATTGCCAAAAGATTTTCCAAAGATCGTAAGTCCGCCGACGTGCCTGGCATCGTCCTCCACAGCCAGGCGGAAGCGGATGCTGCTGTGGCAGTTGAGATGGAAATCATCGATTTTAACGTCGGATATTTTGAGACCGTCGATATAGGTACCTTTTTGATTGATGACAAGTTGTTTTAGCAATCCGTACTGGTTCCAGTTTGCATACCACCAGTCCGGTGTCAACAGACCCTTCACATCGCCAAAATCGCCGGGGGAGGTCCAGTCACCAATATGAATATCATTTAAGTAAAAACTGATATCGGAAGGCCAGTCATTGTTGGTGCCTGGTGCTTCGGAACTAAGTTCTGCGGAAATTGTGATCTGTGTGATTTTTTTGGAAGCCGGGATAAAATTTGGAATGGCATATTCAACATAACCGCGTGTAAACCATAAAATATCAGCGTTATAGCGGTCTGGATGTTCAAAATACCGCGGATCATCCACTTCACCGATCAGGGCATCTGCAGAGGCAAGTCCGCAGGTCGGGCAGATCTGGTAATTTGTATAGTGACCGACTTTTAATTCTGTATGATAAACATTCTCGATTTCGGCAGGCTTTTCTAAATCGATCAGGATCTTATCCAGGTGGATGGAACAGATTTTCTGGTTGCCGTGAACAGCAGATTCACTGGATGTTGTGATCAGTCCGCAGTTCTCAAGTTTTTTGATATGGCTGGTTAAGGCACCGTTTGTAATATTTAAACGGGAGGCAAGTTCATTCATGCTCATATTGTCGTTTTCCAGCAAAATATTTAAAATTTCAATTCTCACATCAGAACCGAGTGCCTTAAAAAGTTCTAACCCTTCATTCAACGAAGTGATGTGTAACAAGGAAATCCTCTCCTTTCAAAATCTGTAAAAATCACAGAATGACACGTTCTAAACTGTAATCATTGCCTGAAAGTGTCAGGATTGCAAGACTTTTCGAATCTCCACGTCCGTCACTGGCACTGCCCGGATTAATATAAACTTTATTGAAACGTTTATAAAATGTATAGTGATGAGTATGACCAAAGATAAGAAAATCAGCATCTGTCAGGTCAAATGGAAGATCAAACTGATTATGAACCAGAAAAAAAGTCTTGCCGCCAATGCGGAACTGTAAAAATTCAGGAAGATTTTTTGCCCAGTCACCGCGGTCATTGTTGCCTCGGACCATATAAAGCGGAATGCCAAAGTTCCGGAAACAGTCATAATTTTTCTGCGTACAGAAATCGCCTGCATGGATCAGATAATCGCAGCCGTCTAAATGACGGTGCCACTCTTCACGGAAAATACCGTGTGTATCAGAAATAATGCCAATTTTCATAAAATTCTCCATTCTTGCGTGAAAAATGTTATTTTCATACTAATTTTCTCCATTAAGTAAAAAAATAATTAGATAAATTATATAGGAAAAAAGTATGGAAGTCTAGAAGAAAGAAAAATATTCATAAAAATACTTTTTTATTTTAAAGTAATGTAGTATACTGTTCGGGGGATCAATTAGTTAATTTTTTAACGGGAGAGGGAGAATGGAAAGCTCGGTATTGGAGGAAAAGGTTTTTCATAAAGTTATGAAAAACGTACCATTTGGTCTTGTTGTGAGCAGTGAGGGCAGAAAACGCAAGGTGTATTATGTGAATACGATGGCGTACCATATGCTCGGTTACACGCGGGAGGAATTTATTGAAAAAGTACAGGACGGCTGGAGCCGGTTTGTGGATATTGACTTAAGAATGGTCATGAGGGAGCATCATGAAGAGATTCTGACAGGGGAGTCATTTGAACTGACTGCTCAGACAGAGACGAAAGACGGAAATAAAAAGTGGCTGTCTTTTCGTGTGATGGTATCCATGGATGTTATATCCTCGCAGTTAAAACCGGTCAGTTATATTACGATCACGGATGTAACGGAGAAAGTGGAAAAAAACAGACGTTACGCGAGAGAAAGAGAATATTTACGGGATTGTGCAGCCAGAGATTCCATGACGAGACTGTTAAACCGTGGTACGATGGAAGATCGTATCAAAGAAGAACTGGAGTCAGTGGCAGAAGGACAAAATTATGCATACATTGCTATTGATCTGGATAATTTTAAGCAGGTCAATGATGTGTATGGCCACTGGGTTGGCGACCGCGTCATTATGAGTGTGTCTAATATTTTAAGGGAAGTCTACGGTAATCAGGTCAGCATTGGACGTATGGGCGGGGATGAATTCGCAGTATTTCTTCCGGATGTAAAAGACCGTATGTGGATACAGGGGCAGGCAGATGAAGTGCTGTACCGGCTGCGCAGACAAAAAGAAATGATCGGAATGGCGGAGGAGCCGACAGCAAGTATTGGCATCGCATTCGGCCCTGAGGATGGCACAAGCTTCCGTGAACTGTATCACAGAGCGGATGCAGCACTCTATCAGGTCAAAAAGGAAGAAAAAAACAGCATAGCAATTTACACAATGATATAAGTTTTTTTTGGTACATTTTACCTATTGAAAAAATGAATCAAAAATTATAACATCTAATTGTTATATGACTGACGGAAAAAGTGGAAGAACCACATGAAGTATAACGTTTACAATGCCGACCGTCTGGGCGAGATAACCCGGACTGTCGGTTTCTTTTATTCTTAAAGATATTCTTCTTACAGGAATCCTTTTGTATGAAAAAAAGAACAGTTCCGGAAACGAAGCGGATATTGACAAGCAGTGATGGAACATGATATATTCACTGCGTTAGAACTAGCTAACAAAAGTTAGAAATAACTACCAATATTTTCCAGCAATACAAAAATATTGGGGGATCAGATCCGTTTTATACAGGTAAACCATAGTTTTCAGCAAACAGGAGGAAAAATAATGCAAAACGAATGGAGAGATTTTAATGGTGGAGCATGGGAGAATGAAGTAAACGTCAGAGACTTCATCCAGAGAAACTATAAGCCATATGATGGTGACAGCTCTTTCTTAGAGGGACCGACAGAGGACACCACAGCACTCTGGCAGGATGTACTTGAGCTTTCAAAACAGGAGAGAGAGGCCGGCGGCGTACTGGATATGGATACGAAGATCATTTCCACGATCACTTCCCATGGACCTGCGTACTTAGACAAAGATAAGGAGAAGATCGTAGGTTTCCAGACAGATAAACCATTCAAACGTTCCTTACAGCCTTATGGCGGTATCCGTATGGCAATTAAGGCATGTGAAGATAATGGGTATAAAGTAGACCCGGAAGTGGTAGAATATTTCACAACACACAGAAAGACACACAATGCGGGTGTGTTTGACGCTTATACACCGGAGATGAGAGCCTGCCGTTCCGCACATATCATCACCGGACTTCCGGATGCATACGGGCGCGGACGTATCATCGGCGACTACAGAAGACCTGCACTTTACGGTGTAGACCGTCTGATCGAAGATAAGCAGGAGCAGTTAGATTCCACACGCACCATCATGTATTCCGATGTTATCCGTGAGCGTGAGGAGTTATCCGAGCAGATCAGAGCCCTTAAAATGTTAAAAGAATTAGCAAAGATCTATGGATGCGATATTTCCAAACCGGCAACAAATGTTCTTGAGGCAGCACAGGCTGTATATTTTGCCTACAGCAGTCAAAGAGCAGAACGGTGCGGCAATGAGTCTAGGACGTACCTCTACGTTCTTAGACATCTATGCAGAGCGCGACCTTCGTGAGGGTACATTCACTGAGAAAGAGATCCAGGAGATCATCGATCAGTTCGTAATGAAACTGCGCTGTGTAAAATTTGCCCGTACGCCGGAGTACAACACTATTTTTGCCGGAGATCCGACATGGGTAACAGAGTCTATTGCCGGAATCGGTGTAGATGGAAGACATATGGTAACAAAAATGTCTTACCGTTATTTAAATACTTTAAACAACATCGGAGCAGCACCGGAGCCTAATATGACAGTTTTATGGTCTGTAAAACTTCCGGAGAACTTTAAAAAGTTCTGTGCAGAGATCTCAATCAAACATTCTGCGATCCAATATGAAAATGATGATATCATGCGTGTGGTTCATGGTGATGACTACGGCATTGCATGCTGTGTATCTTCCATGAGGATCGGAAAAGAGATGCAGTTCTTCGGAGCCCGTGCAAACCTTGCAAAATGTTTACTTTACGCGATCAACGGTGGTGTGGATGAGATCAGCGGAAAACAGGTAGGACCGAAATATCGTCCGATTACTTCCGAGTACCTTGACTATGACGAGGTGTGGGAGAAATATAAAGACATGATGAAATGGCTTGCAGGTGTCTATGTCAATGCATTAAACATCATTCACTATATGCATGACAAATACTGCTATGAAAAACTGCAGATGGCGCTGCATGACAAACAGGTAAGACGCTGGTTTGCAACCGGTATTGCGGGATTCTCCGTAGTAGCAGATTCCCTGTCGGCAATCAAATATGCAAAAGTAAAACCGATCCGTGATGAGAACGGCATTACTGTAGATTTTGAGATCGAGGGAGATTTTCCGAAATATGGTAATGATGATGACCGTGTGGATGAAATCGCAAAAGAGGTTCTCCATACCTTTATCAAATATGTAAAAGGAAATCACACCTATCGCGGTGGTATCGCAACAACTTCCATTCTTACCATCACATCCAATGTATCCTATGGTAAAAATACAGGAGCAACCCCGGATGGAAGAAAGAAAGGTGTTGCATTTGCTCCGGGTGCAAATCCAATGCACGGACATGCCATTTATGGATGCGCAGGATGGTATTTCCAACACCTTTACCATCGTGCCGGATGCACTTGGAAAGACGGAGGAAAGCTCTGAAACAAACCTTGTGGCACTGCTTGACGGCTATGCAGAAAAAGGCGGTCACCACTTAAATGTAAACGTATTAAATAAGGAAACACTGCTTGATGCACAGAAGCATCCGGAGGAATATCCGCAGCTTACGATCCGTGTATCAGGTTATGCAGTAAACTTCATCAAACTGACCAAAGAGCAGCAGGATGAGGTAATTGCAAGAACATTCCATGAACTGATGTAAAAATAAGGAGATCACAATGGGCTATATTCATTCTCTGGAATCATTTGGTACCGTGGACGGTCCGGGGGTGCGTTTTGTCGTATTCTTCGAGGGCTGCCCGATGCGCTGCCAGTATTGCCATAACCCGGATACATGGGTGCTGACTGATGGAAAACAGATGGAGGCGGACGAGATCATCGACCGTTTCCTGCGCAATGCCTCGTTTTACCGGACTGGCGGAATTACCGCCACCGGTGGCGAGCCGATGCTTCAGATTGATTTTCTGACGGAACTGTTTGCGAAGGCAAAGGCACACGGAATCCATACCTGTTTAGATACGTCTGGTATTATGTTCCCGGGATTTCCGGAGGATGGAGAAGCCACATCAGATATCACACTGGAAAAAATAGACAGGCTTCTTGATGTCACAGATCTTGTAATGCTTGACATTAAGCATATCCGTGACGAGGATCACCGGAAACTGACCGGACATTCAAATAAGAATATTCTGGCATTTGCAAGATATTTAGATCAGAAGAAAAAGCCGGTGTGGATCCGTCATGTCGTTGTTCCCGGCATCACATTTGAGGAGGCAGAATTGACGGAACTCGGACACTTCCTAAAGACACTTTCCAATATGGAAAAATTGGAAGTACTGCCATATCATGCACTTGGCAAGGTCAAGTATGATAATCTTGGCATGGATTATGTGTTAAAAGATACACCGCAGCTTACCAAAGAGGAAGCAAAAAAAGCGGAACAGATGATAAGGGATGCAATGTCATAATGGCGAGTCATTATGACATTGCATCCCTTGTTAAATGTGTAATATTGATCGTGCCAGCGAATGATGCACATTTTTACAAGAATATTACAGGAAAATATAAATATTCTGAAAAATATATAAAAAATGATATATTGTATTGAAATATTTGTGGAAAGTGCTATAATAAAACCATGATATAAATCTGTATCAAATAAACGGCAAAGGGGTTGGACATCATGAGAATCAAGATTACAGGAAGAAACATTGAATTAACCGATGGTATCAAAGATGCAGTGGAGGACAAGTTAAACAAATTAGAGAAATACTTCACTTCGGACACAGATGTCTATGTAACACTGAGCGTAGAGAAGGAACGCCAGAAAGTGGAAGTTACGATTCCAATGAAAGGAAACTATATTCGTTCTGAACAGGTCAGCAATGATATGTATGTATCAATTGATCTGGTAGAAGAGGTTATTGAGCGTCAGTTAAAGAAATATAGAACGAAACTGGTTACGAAACAGCAGAGCGCAGCATCCGTTTTCAAACAGGATTTCCTGGATGCAGCATCAGACGATGATGAAGAGATCAAGATCATCCGTTCTAAGAAGTTCGACAAGAGAAAAGGCAACACATACGGATTGATCGAACCGGAATACTAAAATGGATCATTGCAGAATTGTGCTGTGAATACAAAGAACCCACCCTGCGGCAAACACCTTGCCGCCGGGTGGGTTCTTTACACAATGCATTTGTAGCGTGGAGTTGTGCGTCAAAAGGTGGTTCACAGCTTAGTGGTTGTCAAATTGCAACAAGCCGGGAATGCTTTTGTGACTTTGGAAGAAAATTAGAAAATCTTAGCCTGCCTGTCTATTCACAGTGATGTTCTGCCACGGATGGCAGAACAAGGCTTCACGAGCCATGGAAGGCTCGTTGAACGCCGTTCACGTCACTCTGAGAAAATCTGACTCAGGCAAGCTTAGATTTTGTTATTTTCGTACAACGGAACAAAACAACCCCGGCTTGTTGTAATTTGACAGACAAAAAACTAAAATCCACCTTTTGACACACGAGATTCCTGCCTTAAGCATTATGGAAAAACGACACACAGATGGCTCCCGGTCCCGCATGTGTACCGATCGTACTCCCAATCGTGCTGATTGGCAGCTCTTTTGTCTGTCCGGTCCAGAGATCTGCGCTGTCCGCAATATACTTCCGGAGCAGTGAGTCGTCGAGCCCGCTGTAGCCTAACATATACGGCATGGAAAAATCGATACCGTTTTTATTTTTCACTTCCTGGATCAGGATGTTATTTCCGTTTTTCGATCCTCTGGCCTTTCCTAAGATCGCAACCTCACCTTTTTCAATGGCGATGACAGGCTTGATGGATAAAATATTTCCCGCCCAGGCGGCAGTCTTTGAGATGCGTCCGCCCTGTTTTAAATACTCAAGGGTATCAAAGACGGCTAAGACACAGACATCTTTCTTTTTCTCTTCGAGTTTTTCGGCGATCTCTTTCGCAGAAAGCCCCTCATCGCGCAGCTTTACGGCATAAAGGACAAGGATCTGTTCGCCCAGACATACATTTAAACTGTCAACTAATGTGATACAGTCCTCATAGCCATCAAGCGCAATGTGTGCACTCTGGTATGTACCGGATAAAAGAGAGGACAGACAGATCACAACGGCGGTATCGCCGGCTTCTTTTACTTCTTTGAATTTCGCTTCAAAATCATGTGGAGATACCTGGCTGGTCGTCGGGATTGTTCCACATTCGATCAGTTTTTCATAAAATTCTTTATGGGAAATGGTAACACCGTCTAAATATTCCGTTTCGCCAAAAATTGTTTTTAAAGGCATATAATCAAGATTTAATGCATCCGCACGTTCCTTTGTGAGATCAGATGCGGAATCAACAATAATTCGTACACTCATTTTTTTCCCTCCGGATAAAATAGTTTGACTATCAAACAAAAATAAATATAAAGTATGATGAAAAGAATGTCAAGATATTTTGATTATCAAAGTATCAAAATAAAAATCAAATGTAGTTGACAAAAATCGACAGACATAAGATACTTGTGTAGTATCAATGCCTGCATGACAGTAGTGTAAAAGTGGAAAATTATATAACAGAGCAGAAGAAAGCGGAAGAAATGTATAACGGGGCAGAGATTCTGGTGGATCTCGCAAGAAGGTATCCGGAACTATGGAATGAAATAGACAGGCAGTGCACTTTAAATAGAGAGCGGTATGGATTGCTCTGTGAAATATTGCTGGCGGGGGACGAGGAACGCTGTGAGGATGTGGTTGCAAAGATATACCGGTACGGGAGTATGATCGGAAAACAGGATCTGATTGGAAGACAGATATTTTTGTGGCTGCTGCAGGCACTGAGGATGGAAGAAATCGCAATGCTGTAGAAATGGGTTTTATCGTGAAAGAGGCCAGCAGCAGGCAAAGAATTTTATGAGTCAGGAATCTTTTCCGGTACGGGAAAACGGGGAATAAAAGAAAAAATGGTGCCTGCCGGGGGCATTGCCGTGAGGCAGAAAAATAAATAAGAAAGGATGTCATGCAGGCATAAAAAGTACAAAGGAATGTGCAAATTCCTTGCCACACAAAGAAAAAAGGTATACTATAAAGCAGAAATGTTTTTATGAGATAGTAAGGAGAGTATACCATGAAGATTGTTGTTTTAGCAGGTGGTTTAAGTACAGAGAGAGATGTTTCCTTTAAGACCGGAGATATGGTGGCAAAGGCATTGAGAGAGAATGGACATCAGGTAATCTTACTTGATGTATTTATGGGATACAGTGATAAAAAAGAAGATCTGACAGGTATTTTTGACCGGAGTGAGGAAGTCAGTGTAAAAGTATCCGGAATACCGGAAATTGCACCGGATCTTGCAAAGGTAAAAGCATCCAGAAAAGATCAGTCAGACAATTTCTTTGGACCGAATGTGATCGAATTATGCCAGATGTCCGATATCGTTTTTATGGCACTGCATGGAGAAAACGGAGAAAACGGCAAGATTCAGGCCGCATTTGATCTGTTTGGCATCCGCTATACAGGAACCGGTTATTTAAGCAGTGCGCTTGCCATGGATAAGGAGATGTCCAAAAAATTATTTTTGTCAGCAGGCATACCGGCTCCAAAGGGCGCATCCATGAAAAAGGCTGACTGCAGCGACGATATCACAAAACTTGGCATTCAGTTCCCGTGTGTGGTAAAACCATGCTGCGGAGGTTCGAGTATCGGTGTTTCCATCGCACACAATGCGGAGGAATATAAAGCAGCATTAGATGAGGCGTTCCGCTGGGAAGAAAACCTGATCGTGGAAGAATATGTAAAAGGACGTGAGTTTTCTGTCGGCGTGATCGAGGGAAAAGCACTTCCGATCATCGAGATCGCACCGGTACAGGGATTTTATGATTATAAGAATAAATACAAAGCAGGCAGTGCTGTTGAGACCTGTCCGGCAGAACTTTCAGAAGCTGTTACAGAGAAAATGCAGCATTATGCAGAGCAGGTGGCACAGGTACTTGGATTAGATACCTATTCCCGCACCGATTTTCTGTTGGATGAAAATGAAAATATCTACTGTCTGGAAGCAAACACATTGCCGGGTATGACTCCGACAAGTCTTCTTCCACAGGAGGCACAGGTTGTCGGTGTGAACTTTAACGAATTGTGTGAGAAACTGATCCAGATTTCCCTGGATAAATATGAGAAATAATAAGATATTTTTGTAAAAGTAAAAGCAAAACGAATCCCGGGAAATGAGGTAGATCATGAAAAACATGACACTGGAGCGTATTACGGAAGTATGCGGTGGAGTATATTATGGCAGTGAGGCCGACAAAAAGAAAGAAATTGCGGGAGCTGTGATCGACAGCAGACAGGTAGAGTCAGGATATCTTTTTATTGCGGTAAAGGGAGAAAAGGTGGATGGTCATCAGTTCATTCCACAGGTGTTTGAAAAAGGTGCACTTGCCGTATTATCCGAACAGGAACTGTCAGAACCGGCGGGCCCTTATATCAGGGTGGAATCTACACTTGGTGCAATGAAAAAACTTGCGGCATACTACCGCAGAAGTCTTGATATTAAGGTCGTCGGAATTACCGGAAGTGTTGGAAAAACCAGCACAAAGGAGATGATCGCGTCGGTTCTTTCACAGAAGTATAATGTGTTAAAGACAGAGGGCAATTTCAATAACGAGATCGGTCTTCCACTTACGATTTTTAAGATCAGGGAGCAGCATGAAGTGGCAGTGCTTGAGATGGGAATTTCAGAATTCGGTGAGATGCACCGTCTGGCTGAAATGGCATATCCGGATATCTGTGTGATCACAAATATCGGATTGTGCCATCTGGAAAACCTGCTGACCAGAGATGGAATTTTAAAGGCAAAAACGGAGAGTTTTGAGCACCTGACACCGGAAGGAACTGCCGTGTTAAATGGAGATGATGATAAGCTCTGTGAGAAAAAGATGGTGAACGGAAAACCGGTGGTATTTTATGGTATCGGAAAAGAAGCAAAGCTTGCAAAGACAGAGCAGGGTGAAAAATATCTTGCCGAAAAGGAAGTATATGCAACAGATGTGGAACCGGTAGGATTAGATGGAACAAAAGCGGTGATACATATTGGTGCAGAGAGCTTTGCAGTGACGATCCCGATTGCAGGAGAGCATAATGTATACAATGCTTTAGCCGCAGTCTGCGTTGCAGGAAAGCTTGGACTTAGTGTAGATGAAATGAAACGCGGGATTGAGTCGGTAAAAACGATCGGAGGAAGAAGTAATCTGATCCACAAAGGCGGGATGACGATCATCGATGACTGTTACAACGCAAACCCTGTTTCCATGAAGGCGTCCATCGACGTGCTCGCAGCGGCACCTGGAAGAAAAATCGCAGTGCTTGGAGATATGGGAGAACTTGGCGAAAATGAGCAGGAACTGCATGCCATGGTCGGAGAACATTTCGAAGGAAAAGGAATAGATGCTTTGTTTGCAGCCGGTGCATTATCAGAGAATCTGGCACAGGCAGTAGGAAAATGCAGTAAGGAGACGGAGGTTCATTATTTCAAAACAAAAGATGAACTGATGGAAGAATTACTGCCTTATGTAAAAAGCGGTGACACGGTTCTGGTAAAGGCATCCCACTTTATGGGATTCCCGGAGGTCGTAGGACAGCTTACAAAGTAAGAAAATGTAGTGAAAATACGAAGCTATGACAGCTTATAAATGAATAAAAAAGAAAATCCCCGGATCACGGAATTGGTGATCCGGGGATTTTTTTAAATTCATAGGAAATTACGTCCTATGAATTAAAAAACCCTCCGGGCGGGATGCGCATCTCGCGGAGTAGAAGTTAGCTGTAAACAGCACCGCTCGAGCGCGAAAGAGTCGCAAGCGACTCTTTGTTCCAGATCTTAAATCTGCGGATTATTTTTCTCAAGCATTTCAGCGATCACACCCTGACAGTGTGAACCGATTTTTTTGCGTGTATCTTTGTCTAAAGATTTCGGGTCAATTGGTTTGCCGTATTCTACGATGACATGTACCGGTTTTACCTTTGGAAAATGTGCTTCTAAAATATCGGCGGAGCCGGAAATTGCCATAGGTACGATCAGACATCCGGTTTTTTCTGCCATTTTAAAACTACCCTCTTTGAATGGGAGCATCAGGTCCTCTGTCTTATTGCGTGTTCCCTCAGGGAAAATACACATCGAAATCCCGTTTTTGATATTGTCGATTCCTGCAAGGATCGTTTTTAACGCTTCTTTGACATCCGAACGATTGATGAACAGACAGTGCAGTCTGCTCATCCAGACAGATAAAAGAGGAACCTTTTTCATGGAATCTTTTGCTACATAACCGGTCAGGCGCGGACAGCGTGAGTAGGTGATGATGATATCGAAATAACTCCTGTGATTGCCAATATAGAGAACAGGCTGGTCTTTTGGAACATTTTCTTCTCCGATAATGGTAAGTCTGGTGCCACAGATAAACAGAATGACACGAAATGCCCACTGCACCATGCGGAGCTGGCTGATATCAGCAGCCTGACGATTGAATTTTCCGATGATCCATTCAACAAAAAGGACAGGAATACCGATGATCAGGTAGAGTATAGCAAAAAGCAATGCAAGTATTGCGCGTAACATAGTACGTCCTTTCCGGGGAGATCCCCCAAGTTTTATATACCCACATTATATCGGGTATCTATGGGAAAAACAACTAAAAAAGACATATTTAAAGACAGGGAGACATATATTAAGATAGAAGCGAAAACTGGGGGCAGGTGTAGTGAAAGCATGTTTCGAAAGTATCTGGTAAAAATATGCGGGATCAGTCTGCTGATGGCAGGACTGATCAGCGGATGCAGTATTGAGCAGACAAATGAAACAAAAGTCAGTGATCTTACATATACGATCGTTGAGGAATCCGAGACACCGGAAGAGTTAAAGACAATGATCGAGGAAAAGAAAACGGCGGATTTTAAACTTACCTATGAGATGGCGGATGATCTGTATATCGTGCGGGGATATGGGGAGCAGGCGACGGGAGGATACAGTATCTGTGTGAGGGACTGTTATCTGACCACAAACGCAGTGGTATTTGATACAGAACTCATCGGACCGAGAAAGGGTGAAGTTACAAATGCGAGTCCAAGCTGTCCTTATATTGTAATACAGGTAAAAAACCAGGACAAAAGTATCATTTTTGAGTAAATATTCTTAAAATTTTTTTAAATAATTTAATTATGTTTGACAAAAATTTAGCACAGTGCTATTCTAAAGCGGAAAAGAAATTCGGTGGAAACGATCATTACGATGATAAACGATCGCGAGATGCCGGATTAAGGAGGTAGAACACATGCAACAGGCAGACATCAGAAAAGTTCGGGCATCCGTGCATCAGCAGTGCGGGAAAAAAGTAATGATTCAGCTTGACCGAGGACGCAATAAAGTTGACATCCAGGAAGGTGTCATCCAGAATGCTTACCCAAGCGTATTCACGATCCTGGTAAATGATGAGCGTGAAGAAAATCCACCTCAGTTATTATCATTCAGTTATTCTGATATTATTACAAGAGATATACGCATGAAGTTGTGCTAAACAGGTATAAAATCCTCCATGTCCGAATAAGATGGTTACAAAGATTCGGAATGGGGGACTTTTTTTGGAATTTCAGAAAATAAAATTACATAGAAGTGAAAAAAACAGAGCTGCAGTCACACAGATCACACTGGATGATGACTATAATGTACCGGATTACAGACAGGATATCGTAAAAGTCATAAAAGAACGCGGGGAACTGCGCTTTGATGAGGTAAAAGCGATGGAGGGGGCTGCATGGATCAAGGGCAGTCTGGTTTTTAAGGTGCTTTACCGGAGCGATAAGCAGGAAGGAAAAATAAGCTGTCTGCGCGGTGAGATTCCTTTTCAGGAACGGCTTAACATGGATGGTCTGAGCGAATATGATGCAGTTCATGCCACAGGGGATATGGAAGATCTTACGATCGGAGTGATCAATTCCCGGAAGTTAAATGTCCGCGCGGTCATTGTTTTGACGGCATCGTCAGAAAAAGAAGTGGATGAGGAGCTGACCTGTGAACTCTCAGATGGCAGTTCCTATGAACAGAATATTGTAGAGAAGGAAGCGTTAAAGCTGCTTGTGGTGCGACGTGATATCTGCAGACAGAAAAGTGAGGCAGTGCTGCCGTCGAGTAAACCGAATATCCGTGAAATACTCTGGCAGAGTATGCAGCTGCGCAATGTTGAAAGCAGGCTTGTGGAAGGAAAGATCAGACTTTCCGGGGAAATACTGGTTTCCATACTGTATAATGATGAGGAGGAAGGGGAGCATCTGTCCTGGTATGAAACGACAGTCCCGCTGGATGCACAGGCAGAGTGCGGTGTTATGGAGGATGACTGTATCTGGCAGGTGCAGATGGTACCTTTGACAATGGAACTGGAAGTCAAACCGGATTATGACGGGGAAGAAAGGATCCTTGTCATGGAGCTGGCATTAGATACACACATCCGTATCTGGAAGGAAGAAAAGATAAGACTTTTAACAGATCTGTATTCACTGCAGAAAGAGGTAAAACCAGTCTTCCGTGAATGCCCGCTGGAGCGTCTTCTGGTTAAAAATGCTGCAAAATGCAGAATGACAGAACAGATGGAATTAAAAGAAGATAAAGAAAAAGTTCTTCAGATCTGTTCCTGTGAGGGAAAAGTGCTCTTAGAACGTCAGGAAATAAAACCAGATGGTGTTCTTGCGGAGGGAACGGTTGAGGTCAATATTTTGTACATTACACCGGATGACCATATGCCGGTTGGAGCAGTGCAGGAAATTTATCCGTTTTCACAGCTTGTGGAGATTCCGGAAATGTCAGCGCAGGCGAAAGTGGAGTTAGATGCTTCCTTAGAGCAGCTCTCAGCGGTGATGCTTGATCAGGAACACGTTGAGATCCGGGCGGCAGTACGGCTGGATCTGATTGCCTTTGTGCAGGAAGTCATACAGAATATCGAGGAGGCCACAGAGTCGGAACCGGATCTTGAGATGCTCAGGAACAGGCCGGGGCTGGTGGGCTATATCGCAAAGGCAGGAGATGATCTCTGGACGATCGCCAGGGAAAATCATACGACCATACAAAATATCATGGAGACAAATCACAGAAAAAGTGAGGTACTTCTGGCGGGCGAAAAGGTTTTGATCGTAAAACAGGTCGGATAAAATATTAAGTATTTGTGAATTTCTGGAAATCCTAACAAACATAGATGAAAGTGTGATAAAATATATAAGTACGGCTTCTGCCCACTGCAGCCTGCCGTGCTTATTTTTGATTCGTAGGAAATTATGTCCTGTTCTTTTATAAATGACAGAAGGAGAAATGCTTGATGAAGTGGGAAAAGGCATTAAAATATACAAGAAAACATAAAAGAATGATCGCAGTGATGATGGCAGGTGTGATCGGATTTGCGTGTTTTTACTCTGCAGATGCATCCGTGATAAAAGATGCGAAGAAGAAGAAAAATGAGGCGCAGCAGAATTTAGACAATATCAACCAGCAGATCAATAATATACAGAGTGAGCAGAGCAAGGTAAAAAGCCAGATGGCGGCGTATGATGAACAGCTGATGTCGCTTTTGACCGATATGGAACTGTTGAAAACGGATATTGATAATAAGGAAGGCGAGATTGATCAGGCAAAGACGGATCTCGCCGCAGCACAGGAAAAAGAACAGCAGCAGTATGCAGATATGAAAAAAAGAATCCAGTACATGTACGAAAACGGAGATGACACATTTCTGGATGCACTTGTGGAGTCGGAAGATATCTCAGACCTTTTAAATCGTGTGGAGTATGTATCGGAAGTATACAGTTATGACAGGGAGCTTTTAGTGGCTTATCAGGAGACCGTACAGCAGGTGGCGGATTTAGAGTCACAGTTAGAGCAGGAATTAGCGGATATGGAGGAGCTGAAACAAAGTTATGATCAGCAGGAGGCTTCCCTGAATCAGGTTATTAATGAAAAGAAGGCACAGATTGCAGATTTTGATTCACAGCTTTCAAATGCAAAAACACTGGCAAGCCAGTACGCGTCCACGATCCGCAAACAGAACGAGGTGATCGCACAGGAACAGGCGCGTCAGGAAAAAGCCCGGAAAGAAGCAGAAGAGAAGGCAAAGAAAGCGGCGAAGGCAGGCACAAAAACCAGTAATTCTGCCACAACGGCATCTACGGACAGCGGAACAACAACAGACAGTACAGGGGGAAGTTCCTCTTCCAATAATACAGCTTCAACGGACGATTCCGACAACAGTTCTTCCGGCAGCAGTTCGACAGGACTGACAAATAACGGTTTAAATCCATCCTACTCTACCGGTGTGAGTGGCAGCAGTGTGGTATCCTATGCGACAAATTTTGTGGGAAATCCGTATGTGTTTGGCGGAAACAGCCTGACAGAGGGGACGGACTGTTCCGGTTTTGTATCCCTTGTATACAGCCATTTTGGCGTATCACTTCCGAGAAGTTCCTATGCGCTTCAGTCAAGCGGACAGGCTGTCAGCTATGAGAACGCACAGCCGGGAGACATTATCTGTTATCCGGGACATGTGGCAATCTATATGGGAGGCGGCAGGATCGTCCATGCATCAACGCCGTCGAGCGGCATCTGTTATGGAAATGCGACTTACCGTACGATCACAATGGTGCGCCGTGTGCTGTAAGGGACACTGATGATAAAAAAGCAGCAATAGATATTGAAAAAAATTTATGAATTATATGGAAAATATGCTATAATCAGAGGGAATTATTAGAATCAGGAAGGTAGGATCGTTATGCAGTTTGAAACATTACAAAAAGATATGATAGCAGCCATGAAGGCGAGAGATAAAGTACGCAAGGATGCAATCTCCACACTTGTTTCCGCAGCAAAGAAAGCTGCGATCGATGAGGGATGCAGAGATGATATCAAAGAAGAACTGGTGAACAGGGTAATTTTAAAAGAAATGAAATCAGTAAAAGAGCAGATTGATACCTGCCCTGCAAGCAGAGAGGATCTTTTGGCAGAATATCAGACAAGATATGATATTTTTGCAGAATATGCACCACAGATGATGTCAGCAGAGGAAGTAGAAGCATATATTACAGAGAAGTTTGCCGATGTGGCAGCAAGTAAAAATAAAGGACAGATCATGAAAGCCGTAATGCCGGAGTTAAAGGGAAAGGCAGACGGAAGTGTGATCAATCAGGTGGTGCAGAAATTATGTCAGTAAAAATCGGTAGAAATGATCCGTGCTGGTGCGGAAGTGGGAAAAAATATAAAGCATGCCATCAGGCATTTGATGGGCGCATCGCAATGATCGCTTCACAGGGACACATCGTTCCGACACATGATCTGATCAAGAATGCAGATCAGATCGCAGGCATCAGGGAGAGCTGCAAGATCAATATTGCAGTGCTTGATTATATTGAGAAGCATATTCATGAGGGAATGAATACAGCAGAGATCGATAAGATCGTTTATGATATGACAACGGAGATGGGCGGTATTCCGGCACCGCTGAACTACGAGGGATATCCGTACAGTGTATGTACTTCCGTCAATGATCAGGTATGTCATGGATTTCCGTCAAAAGATGTGATCTTAAAGTCCGGTGATATCATTAATGTGGATGTATCCACGATCTTAAACGGATATTTTTCCGATTCTTCAAGAATGTTCTGCATCGGGGATGTAAGTCCGGAGAAGAAGCGCCTTGTGGAAGTGACCAAAGAGTGCGTGGAGCTTGGTTTGAAAGAGGTAAAACCGTGGGGATTTTTAGGCGATATGGGTCAGGCTGTGCATGACCATGCGTTTGCAAACGGTTATACGGTAGTGCGCGAGATCGGTGGACATGGCGTCGGACTTGAGTTCCATGAGGAACCGTGGGTTGGCTATAATACCAAACGCGGACAGGAAATGCTCTTAGTTCCAGGCATGATCTTTACGATCGAACCGATGGTCAATATGGGAAAAGTGGATATTTATGTAGACTCAAAAAATGACTGGGAAGTTTATACCGAGGACGGACTTCCATCAGCACAGTGGGAGATTATGGTACTGGTGACGGAAGACGGTCATGAGGTGCTCTGCTGGTAAAATTCAGGATTTGTGAAATAATGGATATTTCCCAAATAAAAGTGCCTGTAAAGCTTCATCGTGGCAGCGGATAACGTGGCGGTAGATCACGATTGCTGAGATGATAAAACAGCCAAGCCGTATGGAATTTACCGGTACAAACAGGAACACGGTCAGCGTAAACAGTCCGTATGTGATGACAGACCGGAAAGAATGCGGACGCAGTGTGAGTACCAGTGAGAATAAAATATAATAAAGGATCAGACAGAATAACGGATGAATTTCCGGAAACAGTCCGATCATAACTCCGAAAGAGACGGCAATCGCTTTGCCGCCTCTTTCTTTTTGGAAAAACGGAAAAGCGTGGCCGAATACCGGAGCTGCCATGACAAGTGCAAACAGCATGGAATCCCGGTCTAAGATCCTGCCTGCAAGAAAAACCGGGACAGCGCCTTTGAAAAGTTCACAGAGCAGGGAGAGAGTTCCGGCAAAAAAGCCGGCCTGCATGTAGGCATTTGCAACGCCGGGATTGTGGTCGGGGGGAACTTTTGTGATGTCGGTTTTGAAAAATAATCTTGGAATCCAGTAAGCAAACAATGTACTGCCAAGAACAAATCCAAGAAGGATAAAAAGAAAATACGTCATAGTTTCTCCAGTGTTTTTATAATGTGCACGGCAGCGTCAGGTTTTCCGTTTTCTTTCTGGGCCAGAAGCATTTCTTCGCGAAGAGAACGGTTCCCATGCGGATCCTGGGTGTCAGAGAGCAGTCTTTTTCCAAGTGTGATCTGTTTGGCAATGTATTTTGAGGAGACGGAAAGATGCCTTTTTACAAAAAAATTGCGGTTTGCAGTCTCACATCCGGGAATCGGCGCGGTGTGGACGATCGGGATCCGTTTTACTAACGCTTCGGTGGAGGTAAGTCCGCCCGGTTTGGTGAAAATCACATCACAGGCATCCATATAGTCTGCAACCCGGTTGGTGTAGCCCAAAATGTGGACGCGCGGGTTATTTTGGAACTGTTTCTGCAGTACGGCATAAATACGTTTGTTATTGCCACAGATGATGACCATATGCTCGCCGCATTTTAATCGCAGTGAAAGCTCTGCTGCAAATATGGCAAGTTTTCCAAATCCCATACTGCCGCTCATGACCAGACAGATCGGAACACCCTGTGGAAGATTTAAGGCATTGCGCGCGTGCATCTTTGCCAGGATGCGGTCCTTTGCCGGAGAAAATGCGCCACTGACAGGAATGCCGTAAGGGTATAACCTGTCAGCCGGAATTCCGCGGTGTACATATTCTGAGACACAGTCCTCGTGGGGAAGAAAATATGCATCAAGATCCGTTTCTTCCCAGAACGGAATACAGGTATAATCGGTGCCGATAGCAGCTGCGGGAATCTGTAACATGCCTTTTTTCTTCATGTATGTCAATGTTTCTGCCGGGTAAAGATGCGGCGTTACGATGATATCATAATCGTGCTGGCTTAAACAGGCAGCCAGTTTTTTTGCCATCAGTGCATTGGCATAGTAGACCGGCGATTTGTGTTTATTGCTTGAAATTGCCATGCCGATCTTATAGAGCATACCAAAGGCATGCGGCATATGTTTGACAAGTTCCACATAGGCACCGCCTACTGCATGTGAAGTTTTTTTCCCGGAGAGCAGGAACATATCAAGCATGTCGGCGGTGTGACCGCACCGGATGGCTGCTTCCCGGATCGCTTTTCCGGCGGCATTGTGTCCCTCGCCGGTATTACAGGATAAAATTAATATTTTCATAGATACCAGTGTAGCATAACCCGGGCAAAAATTCGATACCTGATCGAAAGATATTGATTTTTCAATGGAAATATTGTTAAATAAAGGGGATTTGTGGTACGGGAGGTAAGGTTATGGCGACGATCAAAGAAATCGCAAAAGCCTGCGGTGTGTCGGTAGCTACCGTTTCGAATATCCTGAATAAAAAGCCGGGGGCAAGCGAAGCGACAAGAAATCTTGTGTTAAAAACTGCAAAAGAAATGAATTATATGCCAAACTATGTGGCAAAAAATCTTAAGGCACGCAATACCAGAAGTATCGGAGTCATTGCAGAGGATATGACGATATTCAGTATTCCGGATATTATTGACGGTATTACGGAATATTGTGAAAAGGTAAAATACCAGATTCTTCTGACCAATTTAAGATTGTATAAAAAATATAATGACTATTATTATCACAGAACAGATTATTATGGGCTGGTGGACGAGGAGATCAGGAAACTGATCGCAACGCAGGTGGACGGTATCATTTATGTGACGGCACATGAGCGTATCATGCACTGTATCCCGGATAATTTAAGTATTCCTGCCGTGATGGCATATGGTTATACGGAGAGTAAAAACATCCCGTCCGTAGTTGTGGATGACGAGCGTGGTGCATACGAGATGATCCGTTATCTGATCGCACAGGGACATAAAAAAATCGGAGTGATCACCGGAAAAGCAGACAGCCTTCATGCGCAGGCACGTCTGATCGGATATCAGAAGGCATTGCGGGATGAGGGGCTTTTATATGATCCGGAACTGATCTACTATGGAGACTGGGGAAGAGAATCCGGACATACCGGAGCAGAAGTGCTTTTAAAAAAACAGGTGACGGCAATATTCTGCATGAATGATCTTATGGCAGGCGGATGTTATGACTGGGCAGATGAGTCGGGGATAAAGATACCACAGGAGATATCTGTTGCGGGATACGATAACAGAGAACTGTCAAGTTATTATAAGCCGCCGCTCTCCACGACGGAGCTGCCGCTTCATGATATCGGTTACAGGGCTGCCGAGGTTATGATCGGCCTGGTGGAGAAAAAGTCAGGCGAGACGGCAGAACCGCAGGTCTATAAAGTTCCATGTAAGCAGCTGATCCGCCAGTCGATCAAAACATTATAAAAATAAACCGTGATGAACCGCCTCTGATGTCAGGCTTTTGAACTGACTCAGAAGGCGGATTTTTAATTTATAGGAAATTACGTCCTATGAATTAAAAATCCCTCCATGAGTTTATTTGTGAACAGAAGAAGTATTTATGTTCATTATTTCTGGGGAATATGTACTATTTGTGCAACATGCACATGGTTAAACGATTTAAAAAATAATAAAGTTGTGCGAAAAAGCAAAAACTTAGAAAGAAACAGAAAACATGAGAAAATAACATAAAAACAAAAGAATATATATAGATAAATGAAAAATAACAGACTTTAATTATGACAATTAGTATGGTATATATAAACAAGAACAAAACAGAAATCAATCAAAATGACAAAGAAAAGAAAAAACATTTCAGAAAAAAGCAAAAAAGTGTGAATGAAATGTAAATAAACGGAAAATGAACATTTTAGTTCAATTAAACGTTTAACATAACACATGACAGGAGTATAAAGGAGGGAGGAAGTTATGGAGAAGGAAAAACTGACAGATGTGCCGCTGCATCAGATCCAGATCAAAGATGCGTTTTGGGACAAATACATCCGCTTAGTAAAAGATGTCATACTTCCTTACCAGTGGAACACGTTAAATGACAATGTAAAAGATGCGGCGCCAAGCCACTGCATCAAGAACTTTAAGATCGCAGCAGGCGAGGCAGAGGGAGATTTTGAAGGAGCTGTCTTTCAGGATACCGATGTTGCAAAGTGGTTAGAGGCAGTTGCATTTACCTTAGATTCATCCGGAAGAGATGAAAAGTTGGAAAAACTTGCTGATGAGACGATCGACCTGATCGGGAAGGCACAGTGTGAAGACGGATATTTAAATACCTACTTCACGATCAAAGAACCGGACAGACGCTGGACGAACCTGAAAGAAGGACACGAACTTTACACAGCGGGGCACATGATCGAGGCAGCAGCTGCATATTACAATGCGACAGGGAAAAGAAAGTTCCTCGACATCGTTTCAAGATTTGCAGATCTGATCTGTGAGACATTTGGACCGGAGGAAGGAAAGTGTCATGGCTATCCGGGGCATCCGGAAGTAGAACTTGCTCTGGTAAAATTGTACCGGGCAACCGGACAGAAAAGATATTTAGACCTTGCGAAATATTTTATCGATACAAGAGGTGTGGGAGAAAATTATTTCTTTCAGGAAGAAAAGAAAGAAAAATATCAGCAGATATTTCCTGAATTTGCCGGATATGTACCGGAGTATTCTCAGTCACATCTGCCGGTCAGAGAGCAGAAGACAGCAGAGGGGCATGCGGTAAGAGCCGTATATCTCTACAGCGCAATGGCAGATCTGGCATATGAATATCAGGATGAGACATTATTAGATGCCTGTAAGACACTCTGGAATAACATGACAGAGAAAAGGATGTACATCACAGGCGGCATTGGTTCATCGGGATTGTTAGAGCGGTTCACAACCGACTATGATCTTCCGAACGACAGAAATTATTCCGAATCCTGCGCATCCATCGGACTTGCGATGTTTGGAAACCGGATGGCGCAGATCACAAAAGATGCAAAATATGCGGACATTGTGGAGAAGGCACTTTACAATACAGTGCTTGCAGGGATTGCGATGGATGGAAAGAGTTTCTTCTATGTCAATCCATTGGAGGTATGGCCGGATAACTGCATCGAACGGACATCCATGGAGCATGTAAAGCCGGTCAGACAGAAATGGTTTGGCGTGGCGTGCTGTCCGCCGAATATTGCAAGAACACTTGCTTCTTTAGGACAGTACATCTATGGAGCAGATGAAAATAGTTTATACATTAATTTATACATATCCAGTCAGACAAAACTTCTGATTGGAGAGACAGAGACAGAAGTAATAATGGAAAGCAGTTTCTTAAAGGATGGAACGGTAACGGTTCATCTGGAATCAGAAAAAGCTTCCAAAGGAACACTGGCACTTCGGATTCCCGGCTACACAAAAGAATTTACCGTGTGGCGCGGAGCGCAGAAAATAAAAACACCGCTCATAAAAAAAGGTTATCTTATGATAACGGATCTTGCAGCATCTGAGGAGATCAAAATATCCTGTGACATGAAAGCAAGATTTGTATATGCAAATCCGAAAGTGAGAGCGGATGAAGGAAAAGCATGTATCATGCGCGGTCCATTGGTATACTGCCTCGAAGAGACAGACAATGGAGAAAACTTAAGTTCCTTATATGTGGATACAAAAAAAGCGCTGACTGAAAACTGGGAGGAACAGTTGTTAGGTGGTGTGATGTCAGTGGAAGCAAAAGGAAAACGCATCTTGGAAGATCATTGGACGGCAGAAGAGTTATACAAAGAACAGCCGCCGGAGTTAAAGGATGTGACGTTAAAAGCAGTTCCTTACTGTTACTGGGGCAACCGGAAAACAGGGGAGATGGCAGTCTGGATCAGACAGCTGATCTGACAGAAAAACATGTATCACACGGAAGATCATCTGAAAACAGGAGATACTTTCGATCTGATAAAGAAAAACATTTGGGAGGTAAATGTATGAAGAAAAAGGTTTTAGCAGCATTAATGTGTGCAGCAATGACAGTTGGAATGCTTGCCGGATGTGGCGGTAATTCCACAGCAGGAAACACCAGCGCCGATGCGGGGGAAGCAGCATCCGGTACTGAGAGCGCAGACAGCGGCGCAGGAAGAAGAGAGATGGATGTAGAAGGTGATGATGTCACAACACTTGAGGTATGGACATTCATCGAGAACCATCAGGATTTCTACACTAACATGGCTGAGAAATGGAATGAGGAAAATCCGGATAAGAAGGTTAAACTTGTTTTATCCAACATGGCATATGATGATATGCACAACAAATTATCACTTGCATTAGAGTCAGGAGAGGGTGCTCCGGATGTCGTTGATATCGAGCTTGGTAAATTCCCTGCATTCATGACAGGTGATATTGGATTAAAACCATTGAACGATGCAGTAGAGCCATATCTTGACAATGTAGTAGAGTCCAGATTACAGCTTTACTCCAAAGATGGTAACTATTATGGATTCCCTACACACGTTGGTACGACCGTTGCTTTCTACAACACAGAAGCATTAGAGGCAGCAGGTATTGATTATACAACCATTAAGACCTGGGATGACTTCAAAGAAGCCGGTGCAAAATACAAAGAAGCAACCGGAAAAACATTTGCAGCATGTGAGACAACTGCTCAGTGGACATTAAACTTAATGCTCGCTCAGAAAGGCGGAGATTACTTAAATGATGATGGAAGCCTTGCAGTAAACAATGACACCATGGTTGAATGTTTACAGACCATGAAAGATATGCAGGATGCAGGTGCTATGGACGTTATCGCCGGTGGACAGCCTGACAACGAGGAAGCATATCCGTTATACAACAGCGGTGATGTCGCAGCAGCAATCATGCCATTCTGGCAGACCAGCCGTTACTTAAGCTACATGACAGACCTTTCCGGTAAAGTTGCAATCGCAGCACCTCCTGTATTTGGTGACAACGATGCAGTAAAGACCATCGGTGGTGGTGGTACCGGTACAGCAGTTGTAGCATCCAGCCCGAATGCTGACCTTGCAGCAGAAGTATTCGCTTACATCAAACTTTCTGACACAGCAAACGTAGAAGTTTGGAACGTATTAGGATTTGACCCGGTTAACACAGCAGTATGGACAGACAAATCCGTAACAGAGAACCCGGATAATCAGTATGTACAGTACTTCAACACAAAACCATTTGATGCATTATTAGATGTTCAGGACGGCATTGGATTACTGACCTGCTATACAGATGAGAAGATGCCATCCATCAACAATATCTTCTGTACAGAGACTTTGAATAATATCTTCGAGTCCGGTATGGATGTAAAAGAAGCGTTAGACGAGGCACAGTCTGCACTTCAGAATGAATTTGGAGAATAAGAGACAGGTTTAAACAGGCAGGGATGTGGGGCAGATGTCCTGCATCCCGTTTCCTGTTATGAGGGAAAAGGGGGCATTACAGCATGAATAAAGTGAAGAAGTTTTTGTATTCGCAAAAAGCAGCACCTTATGTGTTTATTCTTCCATTTGTTCTGACAGTCATTTTGTTTTGGGTATTCCCGATCGCAAACGGTGTACTGTTAAGTTTTCAGGACGTCCTGAAAGATAAATGGGTTGGAATGAACAACTATAAGAGATTACTCTCTGATACATATTTCAGAAAAGCAGTCTGGAACAGTTTTAAATACATGGTGGGAACACTGGTACTTTTAATTCCGTTTCCAATGTTATTTGCAAGTATGTTAAACAGTAAACTGATGAAGGCGAAGGGATTTTTCAAGTCTGTTTATTTTATCCCGGCACTGACATCTGTTGTCGTTGTAGGTACAATCTTCCGTCTGATGTTTGGTGAGATGGATACGGCACTTGCAAACCAGATTTTAAATTTCTTTGGACATTCTTCCATCAAATGGCTGAAAGGTGAATGGACCGGATACTTTGCACTTCTCCTAGTAGCGTGCTGGCGCTGGACCGGTGTCAATATCCTCTATTTCCTTGCAGGGTTACAGAATATCTCCACGGATCTCTACGAGGCGGCTTCCATCGACGGAGCGACAAAGTGGCAGCAGTTTAAGAGCATTTCAGTACCGCTTGTAAAACCGACCACGATCTATGTATTAACAATTAGTATTTATGCAGGACTTTCCATGTTCCTTGAGTCTTACATGCTGTGGAAAGGTAATAACTCCCCACAGAATATCGGACTTACGATCGTTGGTTATCTGTATCGTCAGGGTATTGAAAAACGTGCAATGGGATATGCATGTGCAGTTGGTTTAGTACTTCTTATCATTGTTATGATCATTAATATCATCCAGCTTGCATTGACCGGAACATTTAAGAAGGAGGAGAGATAATATGGCAGCAGAATCTGTTGGAATGAGCCAGAAAAAGAAAGACAGGGCAGCAACCATCGGTATGATCATATTTTTTTCCATCCTTGCGATCCTTACCGTTCTGCCGATCTATCTGTTGGTATTAGCCAGTTTTAAACCGGGAAACTTCCTGCTTCAGTATGGATTAAATCTGAATCTGGATATCCCGCATCTGACACTGGACAATTACAAATTACTTTTTACAGGCAAACATGATTACTGGACATGGTTTGGCAACAGCCTTATCTTAACCGTGATCACTGTGATCCTGACGTTGGCGATCAGTGCATTTGTTGCATATGGATTTGCAGCATATGATTTTAAGGGAAAGAACTTTTTCTTTATTATAGTTCTTCTGATCCTCTCTGTACCGTTTGAGGTTATTATGCTCCCACTTTACAAACAGATTTCAAGCTGGGGCATGATGGACAGTTATGTATCGGTTGTGCTTCCGTTTTTGGCACATGCATCCACGATTTTCTTCTTCCGGCAGTATCTATTGGGACTGCCAAAGTCGCTGATCGAGGCAGGACGTATCGACGGCGCAACAGAGTATGGTATCTTCTTTAAACTGATCGTGCCGATCATGAAACCGGCATTCTCTGCGATGGCGATCTTAAATGGTATGAATGCATGGAACAATTATCTGTGGCCGTTATTAGTCATCCGTTCTGCAGACAAATACACACTGACCATTGGTCTTAATACACTGATCAACCCGTATGGTGATAACTACAGTCTGTTGGTTGTCGGTTCTGTATTTTCTATCATACCGATCTTTGTATTATTTATCTGCTTCCAGAAATACTTTATTGAAGGTATGACAGCAGGTGCGGTAAAAGAGTAAGATTTTAAGTGACAGGAGGAAATATATATGAGTAGAAAAGCAAAAATGGTACTGGATAAAGAATTTCAGATCGCTCCGATCGACAAAAGAATTTACGGTTCTTTTATCGAACATCTTGGAAGAGCAGTATATGAAGGAATTTATCAGCCGGGACATCCGTCGGCAGATGAGGATGGATTCCGCAAAGATGTGATGGAGCTGGTAAAGGAGCTGGATGTGCCGATCATCCGTTATCCGGGCGGCAACTTTGTATCAAACTTTTTCTGGGAGGACTCTGTGGGACCGGTTGAGGAGCGTCCGCACCGTCTGGAACTTGCATGGAGAAGTTTAGAGAAAAATGAGATCGGTTTAAATGAATTTTCCAAATGGGCAAAGAAAGTCAATTCTGATGTCATGATGGCAGTGAACCTTGGAACGCGCGGTATTGCAGATGCCTGCAATCTGCTGGAGTACTGCAATCATCCGTCAGGAACGAAATACAGTGATCTTCGTATCAAACATGGTGTGAAAGATCCGCACAACATCAAGGTGTGGTGCCTTGGAAACGAGATGGACGGACCGTGGCAGATCGGTCACAAGACGATGGAGGAGTACGGAAGACTTGCGGAGGAGACCGCAAAGGCAATGCGCCTGATCGATCCGGACATTGAGCTGGTATCCTGCGGAAGCTCCAACCTGGATATGCCTACGTTCCCGGACTGGGAGGCTGTCACATTGAGCCATACTTATGATTATGTCGACTATATCTCCATGCATCAGTATTATGGCAACCGCGACAATGACAGCAATGATTTCCTTGCACAGTCCGATGATATGGATACGTTTATCCGCACAGTCATTGCGACCTGTGATTATGTCAAAGCGAAAAAACGCAGCAAAAAAGTCATGAATTTAAGTTTTGATGAATGGAATGTATGGTTTCACTCAAACGCTGCGGATGATGATATTACCGAGAACCATCCATGGCAGGTGGCACCTCCGATGACATGCAGACCGTGTCAAGATGGCATGTCTGGCACAGCTTGTCAATGTAATCGCACCGATCATGACAGATGCGGCAGGCGGAGCATGGAAACAGACGATTTTCTATCCTTTCATGCATGCATCTAAATATGGCAGAGGCATTGCATTGCAGCCGGTGATCGCAAGTTCAAAACATGCAACTGCAAAGCATGACGAGATCACGGACGTGGAATCTGTAGCTGTCTATAATGAAGAAAAGGATGAGGTTACGATCTTTGCAGTAAACCGTAACCTGGAAGAGGATGTAGAGCTTACCACCGATGTGCGCAGTTTTGCGGGATACCGGATCAAAGAGCATATCGTGATGGAAAACGATGACTTAAAAGCAGCCAACACGCTGACCGAACAGAATGTATATCCGGTTAACGCAGATGACAGAAGTAAACTTGATGACGGTGTTGTCACAAGCGTGTTAAAGAAAGCATCCTGGAATGTGATCCGTCTTGGAAAATAGAATGTGAGAGCAGTTGTGTGAACAAATTGTTACAGATTCTTCAAATAGAATTCAAAAAATGTACAACGGGATTTCACAAATTGCGGATATATTATTAGTATCACGAACGAGTGATAAAACTTTTTTTCATAAATTCTCCCCCTTTTTAAATCCACCATTTCCCCAAAATGGTGGATTTTTTGTGCAATAATTACAAATATCATTAAAATAGAGGCTTTTTAATGACAGAATAGCAGCGGTATGCTAAAATTCAGACAAGTATTTTCAGATGTATGAAACGAGGGAAAATAGTTAAACAACTTGTGATTTATTATAAATACGAAGGAAAAGGAGTGTCCGTATGAGTAATACAACCAAAAGGGCATTAGAAGCATCCTTAAAAAAATTACTTTTACAGAAACCATTAGATAAAATTACGATCCAGGATCTGACCACGGACTGTGGAATCAGCCGTATGGCATTTTATTACCATTTTAAAGATATCTATGATCTGGTTGAATGGGCATGCGTGGAGGACGGAAAGCGGGCACTGCAGGGAAAACGAACCTACAATTCCTGGCAGGAAGGGTTAGAGCAGATTTTTAAGGCAGTGCTGGAAAATAAACCGTTTATCATGAATGTATACCGTTCGGTCAGCAAGGAACAGATTGAAAGTTATCTTTATAAGCTGACGTTTGAACTGATCGAGGGTGTGGTAAATGAGAAGGCGGAAGGAACCGGTCTCCCGGAGGAAGATAAACGTTTTATTGCAGATTTTTACAAGTATGGTTTTGTCGGTGTGATGTTAGACTGGATCAAAGACGGTATGCAGGAAGACTATAGCACGATCGTCAAAAAAATGAGTCTGACACTGCACGGAAATATCAGTAATTCGATTGGAAATTTTTTAGATGAAGGGTGATTTATGTTTCGGATGACAGTCAGCAACGTCGTCCGGTTAATTTAGGTACGCTGTACCGGATTTGTAAATGCAGGGCCGATTATTTATCAAAACAGGCGGAATGATAAAAATATTGTCATTCCGCCTGTTTTGTATATTGGATTTTTATCCGGAAAGTAATAAGATGACCACAGAACGAAGATAATAAAAGCAGTTAGAAAGGAGATTCTTATTATGTCAAATAAAAATAAAACCATCGCGTTAGCATCTTTGATTGCAGCAGGAGCCGGTGTGGCAGCAGTTGCGGCAAGCAACAGCCACAAACAGGCAAAGGCAAAGAAAATCGCCGAAAAACAGCAGGCAGAGAGTGGAACACCATACCGCAATACAGAGCGTGGAAAATACGAGAAAAACAGCAAAGGTATTTATTATACCAACGGTAACTACGAGGCATTTGCACATCCGAAAAAACCGGAAGGTGTCGATGAGAAAAGCGCATACATCGTAGGAAGTGGTCTTGCATCTTTAGCAGCAGCATGTTTTCTGGTTCGTGACGGACAGATGCCGGGCGATCATATCCATATTTTAGAGGCAATGGATATCGCAGGCGGTGCATGTGATGGTATCTTTGATCCATCCAGAGGCTATGTGATGCGCGGCGGCCGTGAGATGGAGAACCATTTTGAATGTCTGTGGGATCTCTTCCGCAGTATCCCTTCCATTGAGACACCGGGCGTTTCCGTACTCGACGAATACTACTGGCTGAACAAAGAAGATCCGAACTACTCTTTATGCCGTGCAACCGAAAACCGCGGCGAAGATGCACATACGGACGGCAGATTCAACTTAAGCCAGAAAGGCTGCATGGAGATCATGAAACTTTTCATGACCAAAGACGAGGATCTGTATGACAAGACGATCGAGGATGTCTTTGACGACGAAGTATTTGATTCTACCTTCTGGCTGTACTGGAGAACCATGTTTGCATTTGAAAACTGGCACAGCGCATTGGAGATGAAACTTTATTTCCAGAGATTCATCCATCATATCGCAGGCCTGCCGGATTTCAGTGCACTGAAATTTACCAAATACAATCAATATGAATCACTGATCCTGCCAATGCAGAGATATCTGGAGGCAGCAGGGGTTGATTTCCAGTTTAATACAGAAGTCACCAATGTGATCTTTGATATCAAAGATGGCAAAAAAGTGGCAACCGCGATCGAGTGCAAGGTAAAAGGTGTTGAGAGCGGTATCGTCCTGACAGAGAATGACCTTGTATTTGTGACAAACGGAAGCTGTACCGAAGGCACAATTTACGGTGACCAGAACCATGCTCCAAACGGAGATGCAGAAGTGCGCAACAGCGGCTGCTGGAATTTATGGAAAAACATTGCAAAACAGGATCCGTCCTTTGGACGTCCGGAGAAGTTCTGCTCTGATGTTGCAAAGACAAACTGGGAGTCTGCAACGGTAACCACACTGGACGATAAGATCATTCCATACATCACAAATATTTGTAAGAGAGATCCAAAGAGCGGAAAAGTTGTAACCGGCGGTATCGTAAGCTGCAAGGATTCCAGCTGGCTGTTAAGCTGGACGATCAACAGACAGGGACAGTTCAAGGAGCAGGATAAAGATAAGGTCTGTGTATGGGTATATGGACTGTTTACCGATGTACCGGGTGATTTTATAAAGAAACCAATGAAAGAATGTACCGGTAAGGAGATCACGGAAGAGTGGATGTATCATCTTGGTGTACCGACCGACCAGATCGAGGAGCTTGCAGAACACAGTGCAGTCTGCGTACCGACGATGATGCCGTACATCACAGCATTCTTTATGCCAAGAACCAAAGGTGACCGCCCGGATGTCATCCCGGATGGCTGTGTAAACTTTGCATTCTTAGGTCAGTTTGCAGAGACACCGAGAGATACCGTATTTACCACAGAGTACTCCGTCAGAACCGCAATGGAGGCTGTATACGGACTGCTTGGTGTAGACCGTGGCGTGCCTGAGGTATGGGGAAGTGTTTACGATATCCGTGAACTTTTAGACAGCACAGTCAAACTCATGGATGGAAAATCTCCGTTAGAAATCCAGCTGCCTGGTCCGCTTAACGCATTGAAGAAACCTCTGATCCGCCTTGTAAAGGGAACTGTGGTTGAGAAAGTGCTGCGTGATCATAATGTATTGAAAGATGGGATGTTAGAGTAATAAATAAGAGGGTGAAAACACGGAAATTCTGTGTTTTCACCCTCTTATACATATTTTTGGGATGTTCGCGGAGCATTCCACAATCATATGTATATAAATTGTATTATTTAAGTTTGTTATTAATGTCTTGTAACAATTTAATTATTTCAGAGAAACCTGGGAACAGAGTCTATTTTTTCATTTCCAGATAAGGCAGAAATGAAAATCCATTTTTCTTATATACATTGACGGCCCGTTCATTTTCTTCTTCCACCTCCAGCCGCAGGATGGCGTCCGGGTATTTTTCACCGATATAGTCGATAAATTTGCTTCCGATGCCGGCACCACGGCAGGATTCCTTGATATAAATGTCCTCGATCCACATGCATGGCCTGCCAAATTCTGTGGAAAAGCTTTTTGCGATCATGCCATAGCCCTGGATCTCGCCGGAAACCTCAAAAATATAGCCTTCCAGATATGGATTGTCATTGATGCAGTTTTCAATATCGGTGCGGAAAATATCATCGGATCCGTTAGTAAAAACCGCCGGGGATGCGTAAAATACACGCATCATTTCAAGAACACTGTTTTTGTCTTTAGGTGTCATAGGTCTTATGATACTGTTCATTTTTATCCTCCATTTAAGAAAAATTGATGTGTTTTCTGACAAGTATATATGAATGCGCTGCCCGGCAAATATTGGTTTGTGGGTGACATGAGTTTCCCTGTGTAGGGTGGTTCCGGGGGGTTTACGATTGGCAAATTGCATCAAGCCGGGAATGTTTTGTTTCCGTTGTCCGAAAATAAGACAATCTAAGGCTGCCTGGTTCAGATTGTGGCAGAGTGACGTGTGTGTCTTAAATGTGCCATCCGGGCACATTAAGACTTGTGCTGCCGTCCATGGCAGCACAACACTGTGTTACGGACAGGCAGACTAAGATTGCCTAATTTTCTCCCAAAGTCACAAAACAGGTCTCGGCTTGATGCAATTTGCCAGCCGCAAGGTTGTGAACCACCCTTCGCCGGGGAACTCATTTTACAACCTTGGGGGTGCGTAAATTTTTGTGACGTTCATTTTAAAAATGTCGAAAAACCTCGACGCAATCTGTTATATCTATGCTTTTAACCATACATACTTGGACTAATAATCTGCATTATTAGTCTGGTAATTTACGAAATGATTAATGTAATGCGACATAGCAGATGAAACTTCAGACAAGTCATCAGGCTGAATATCAATGATACAGTACATTAGGATCATAAGCAGATTATAGGCATAATGTGAATATCAAAAATTTGCACTTACGCCCCCAATTTTGAGATGAACCGCCCACCCAAATGGTGTTCACAACCTGGAGGCTGGCATCTTGCACAAAGCCGAAGCTAATTTTGTGACTTTGGGAGAAAATTAGAAAAACTTGGTCTGCCTGTAGTTACACAGTGATGTTCTGCCACGGATGGCAGAACAAGGCTTCACGAGCCAAGGATGGCTCGTTGAACGCCGGTCACGTCACTCCGCCATAACCTAAATCAGGCAGACCTAGCTTTTCTTATTTTCGTACAACGGAACCCAAATTAACTCCGGCTTTGCGCAAGATGTCGCTCACAGACCTACAACACACCATTTGGGTGGGCAATTTATTTCATAAACAAACCATCATTTATTGGGTGAAAAAACACACAAATTATTTTAAGAAATACAACCGGTTCTGTCAAATTGTATTTTTCAGGATACTTTAACACTTTAAATAAAAAAAGTACTTGCCATTCTCCGAAAAAGAGGCTATCATGTTACTAAAATAAGGCAGCAAAAGGTATTATATACCAAAAAGTATACAAAACAGGAGGATTATATCATGGAAAAGCGCATTTCAGGCCACACAGGACTTTTAGCATTGATCGGTTCACCGGTCGGTCATTCAGGATCACCGGCGATGTACAATTACAGCTTTGAGAAGCTGGGATTAGACTATGCTTATGTGGCTTTTGATATAAAAGAGGACAAGGTAAAAGATGCGATCGCTGCAATGAAGACTTTTAACATGCGTGGCTGCAATGTTACCATGCCGGATAAGGTTGAGGCTGCAAAATACATGGATGAGCTTTCACCGGCAGCGCAGATCATCGGTGCTGTCAATACAATCGTCAATGATAACGGAAAACTGACCGGTCACATCACAGACGGCGAGGGATTCGTACATAACTTAAGAGATCATGGCATTGAGATCAAAGGCAAAAAGATCACAGTAGCCGGAGGCGGTGGTGCTGCGACAGCCATTCAGGTACAGTGTGCCTTAGACGGTGCGAGAGAAATCTCTATTTTCAATATCAAGGATGCATTCTTTGAGAGAACCTTACAGACGGCAGAGAAGATCAAAAAGGCAGTGCCGGAGTGTGTGGTCAATGTATATGACATTGCAGATACTGCAAAGATGACAGAAGAGATCCAGTCAAGTGATATCTTTGCCAATGCCACGATCGTTGGAATGAAGCCAATGGATGACCAGAGTGTTGTAAAAGACCTGTCTGCATTCCGCCCGGGACTTGTCGTTGCAGATGCAGTATACAATCCGGAAGAGACAAAACTCCTTCGCGAGGCAAAAGAAGCAGGATGTACCTGTGTCGGAGGAAAGGGAATGCTGTTATGGCAGGGAGTTGCCGCATTCAAACTTTACACCGGACAGGATATGCCGGTTGAGGATGTGAAGAAATTATTCTTCAGCTAGGATATATCGGTGGATGGTACGAAGAAACGCCTTAACCAGGAATGGGAAGTCTGGTTGGGCGAAAAATGGATCATGCATATTGGTTTTGCCCGTTTTCAGGGTATAATTAGAGAAAAATGAAACATATTGGATGAAAAAAATATGTTTCATGTGTAAATAGCCCAGGATTTTTGGAAATCCCGGGCTATTCTCTTCATTATGAGTGGTATACACCCATTTTAATTATTTTGAAGGGGAAAATTCAGCATTTATGGGTGAAACAAATAGGAAAGAAGAAAGTTACGCCCATTCTGTAATCATATCATGTGAAAAATCAGCATATGATCGTGATTTACACTTGCTTCGCTCGGCAGTCTTATCATATCTTACAGATAATCATGTTTTGCAAGTACGTTTAAGATATTACGTCCCTCTTCAGTACCCTCAATGATTCTTCTTGCACGTTTGCTGTCACCGATATTTATGATTTCTACGTTAGTATCTGCGAAAGCTTCCTCTAACTGGTCTAATACAGGGTTGTTTGCTCTCATTCCGAGGCAGATGAAACCATAATCAAATGGAATTTCTTCGATCTCACCCTGAGGATTCTTTACGATGAAACGATCGTTCTGAACTTCCTGCAGAGCAGTGTTGGTCATCTGTTTTACGTTGTATTTTGCCATTTTGGCATTTGTATCACATTTTGTAACCGGATCAAGACCGTTTCCGATCATTGGAAGCATCTCTACCATGGTTACGTCAGAACCGCGCTCGGTAAAGAATTCCATCACGTCAAGACCTACGGCACCACCACCGATGATTGCAACTTTCTGACCATCCATTTTTTCAGGATACTCGTTGATGCGGTCGATCATCTTTAATACGGTAGCAACATTGCTGTCATCTTTGTCGACAAGATCATGCAGACCGGTGATCGGTGGTAAAGTAGGAACAGAACCGGTTGCATTTACGATGATATCCGGGTTTAAGCTCTTTACTAATTCCGGTGTAGCGCTTGTATTCTTGAAGATGAATAAGTTGTGAAGCTTGCTTGCACGGTGGATCATATAGTTCGGGAAGTCAGCTAAACGTTTCTTATCCGGGATCTTGGAAATCACGGAAGCAAGTCCGCCAAGCTCAGCTTTTTTCTCGATTAAGAAGGTGGTGCATCCGACTTCTGCTGCAGTGCAGGCTGCCTCTAAACCTGCAGTACCGCCACCGATGACTACAACGTTGCAAGGTTTGTTGATCTTATGTTTCATGTAATCTTCGCCGGAGTTGACAGCCGGGTTTACGGTACAACGGATCGGCTGGTTTAAACCGATACGGTGTCCTGCACATCCGATGTTACAGGAAATACATTTGCGGATATCACATTCTTTTCCGAACTCAACTTTGTTGACCCATTCCGGATCAGCGATCAGTCCACGTCCCATTCCGATAAAGTCAGCGTCGCCTTTTGCTAAGATATCTTCAGCAACTTTCGGGTCACGGATATTACCAACAGTCATACATGGTTTGCCGTATTTTTCTTTTACAGCTTTTGCCATGTAAGAACGCCAGCCGTCCGGTAAATAGTTTGCATCGATCTGGTATTGGATAGAACCATTCAGACCACAGGAAACGTCAAATACATCGACTTCTTTCTCGAAGTACTGTAAATACTCTAAAGTATCCTCTAAGGTATTTCCACCCTCTACCATTTCGTCAGCACTGATACGGACGAAGATCGGGAAGAAAGGTCCAACCTGTTTACGAACTTCCTCGATGACTAATTTTGCAAATCTTGCACGGTTTTCTGCAGAACCGCCAAATTCATCTGTTCTCTTGTTGGTGGTAGGAGAGAGGAACTGGCTGATTAAGTAGGAATGTCCTGCATGGATCTCTACGGCGTCAAATCCACAGATCTGGGCACGCTTTGCAGCCTCACCGTATTTTTTAACGATGTGCATAATCTCATCTTTCTCTAATGGACGAGGGATTTCTCCGCCTGCCTTGGAAGGAACATCAGAAGCGGAAACCGGCTGCATTCCGATACGGGAAGACATTGCGGATGCACCTGCATGGTTTAACTGGATTGCGATACATGCACCGTGTTTGTGTACGTTTTCGCATAATTTGAACAGACGCGGAATATAGTTGTCTAAGTCGATGCGGAGCTGTGTCGTACCGTTAGAACCCTGTGGGGAATCAACGCTTGCGTTCTCGACAATCAGAAGACCTGTGCCGCCCTTTGCACGCTGCTCATAATAATTAATATGAAGAAAACTCATTTCACCGTTCTGCTCACCATAGTTTGTTCCCATTGGTGTCATAACGATTCTGTTTTTTACGGTCATACGACGGATGGTCATTGGCTCAAAAATATGAGGATATTTGTTTTTCATGATAAAATCTCCTTTGCATTTAAATGAATAAATTGTGTGTGGCTGAGATTGTTGGATAATGAAAACTGCAGCATAGCTTTTGGAATGTCAGAAAACGTGGCGCGGTAGTCGTGCAGTTTTGGGCGGGCAGATAATTATGTTTTAGATAGTTACTTTTTTAACAATGAAAAAGTCTGTGTGCTCTTTCTGTATTTAATGTACCCTGAAACAGGGAAAAAATCTAATTCGTTTTTTTGGACAAAATGATAGAATTTCTCTATTGATTCTGATTGGTAAGATTGCTATCCTTATAATATGATGTTGTGTGCAGCAGGCACATGCATATTCGGAAGAACCCGGGGGATGGATTCATGAATTTAAGTCAGTTACAGTATTTTAGAACTTTGGCGAAGGAAGAACATTATACGAGAGCGGCGCAGATCTTATCGATCACGCAGCCGTCTTTAAGCCATGCGATCGCGCAGTTAGAGCAGGAACTGGGGACAAGGTTATTTGAAAAAAAAGGCAGAAATGTGGTTCTGACACGATATGGAAAAATTTTCCTTCCATATGTGGAGGAATCTTTAAAAGTATTAGAGGAGGGCGTGCAGCGGACGAAAGAGTTAAATGGAAGCAAAGAAGGTATGATACATCTCGCTTACATCTATACCCTTGGAAGCACGTTTGTGCCGAAGATGGTGCGGAGATTCTTAGATGCCTATCCGGATTATCATATTGACTTTCATTTTATTGTTGGAAAGACCGGAGATATCATAGAGGGGCTCAAAAACGACCAGTATGATATGGTGTTTTCCTCCTATCAGGATGGGGAGCCGGGCATTGATTTCCGGCAGATCGGCGATCAGAAGTTGGTGCTTGCCGTGCCAAAAGATCACCCGCTTGCCATGTACGACAGCGTGGATTTAAAAGATACGGTGGATTATCCACAGATCTATTTTCAGAAGGGAAGCGGACTGCGCCCGGTTGTCGATCAGATGTATGAACAGATCAGTGTATTCCCAAAGATCGCATTTGAAATAGAAGAAGATGGCAGTATGGCAGGACTCGTCGCTCAGGGATTTGGCATTGCAGTCATGCCGGATATTCCAATCTTAAAAACACTTGACGTCAAAACCCTGACCATCACAAACCCGGAGTACGAGCGCCATGTCTACCTTGCCACCATGAAAAAACGCTACCTCTCCCCGGTCGCAAAATCCTTCATCCAGTTCGTTATGCAGGAGACAGAGTAGCGAGTCTCACAACATTCACAGCCTGAAAAGAGTTTTGCGCAGGCTGACCGCCATCCCATCAATGATACATCCTCCGCACAAACTGGATAAACCTTTGTACCGCCGGCAGCTGATATTTCCCGCGCATATATCCCATATACACAGTATGTGAAAATGTTTCCTGCGAGATCAGCGGACGGATGCAGATGTCATCCCTGTGGATCGTATCCACGTCTGCGACAAGGGCTATCCCAAAGTCTTTCGCCACGAGCGATGCAATTCCGTTTTCATCCGGCGATTCGCAGATAAAATTCGGGAGCACACCATGCTCCTTAAAAAAATTACGCGTATATTTTCCGAGACCGGAATGCCTTGCATATCCAAGAACCGGGTATTTTTGAAAATCTCCGGCCTCAATCTCATCTTTTTTACAGAGAGGATGTCCGATAGGAAGGATCGCTACAAGGTCCTGCTTTATAATAGGAATAAACTCAATATTTGGTTCATTTGCAGAGTAAGAACCAAAGATCAGATCATAAGAACCTTTCTTTAAACCTTCTATATTCATGGAAGTGATATCCTGAAAAAAGTGAAATGTAATATTTTTATTCTGCTCTAAGGAAAGAAATGAGCGGACAGTATTCGGAATAAATTCACGGGCAAGCGGGGAAACATAAGCAATATCGATATGTCCGCCGTTGGTTGCAATCTGCTGCATTTTATTGGAGGCACGTGTCACATCGTCTAAAATCTGCGTGACATGCTCTAAAAAAATCTCACCGGCTTTTGTGAGTGTCACATTGCGCCCGCGTTTTTCGAAAAGTGTGACGCCGAGCTCATTTTCTAAAGCGGTGATGGAACGGCTTAAACTTGGCTCGGAAATGTTTATTTTTTCTGCCGCCTGATTGAAGTGCTGAAGGACGGCTGCCTGGTAAAAATAACCCAACTGATTGAGTGTCATGTATAGATCTCCTTATAAATGATAGATAATATCTATGGATTATAAAATAAAAACCTTGTTTTTGTACAGATTATATCATAATTAATACATTAAAGCTACTAAAAAAGCATGAAATTAGCATTGGATGTATTAAAAAAAGCGTTGTATAATAAATATATCAGAGGTTGTTAAGTTTTTAACAAAGCGGGCAGGTAATGTTAAAAACATGAAACTAATAAGAAAATCATGCAAAAAGAAAAAAGGAGAACACTACTATGGCAGAGAGAATCACAGGTCACACAGAGCTTATCGGATTAATGGCTTACCCAATCAGACATTCCAGTTCACCGGCAATGCACAATGAGGCATTTGCATATTTAGGACTTGACTATGCTTACCTTGCATTCGAGGTTGACAACAGCACATTAGAAGATGCGATCAAAGGTCTTCGTGCATTAAAGATGGTTGGATCTAATGTATCCATGCCAAACAAAACAGTTGTTGGCCAGTACCTTGATAAATTATCACCGGCTGCAGAGCTTTGCGGAGCTGTTAATACAATTGTAAATGAGAATGGTGTATTAACAGGACATATCACAGACGGTATCGGATTTATGCAGTCCTTAAAAGACAACGACATCGACGTGATCGGAAAGAAAATGACCATCGCAGGTGCCGGCGGAGCTGCAACAGCAATCGAGATCCAGGCTGCATTAGACGGAGTAAAAGAGATTTCTATCTTCAATATTCATGATAAATTCTGGGAGAACGCAGAGGCAACTGTGAAAAAGATCAACGAGAGAACAAACTGCAAAGCAACTCTTTATGATTTAGACGACAAAGAGAAATTAAGAGAAGAGATGGCAGATTCCTACATCTTCGTAAACGGAACAGGTGTTGGTATGAAACCATTAGAGGGAATGTCCGTTGTTCCTGACAAATCTTTCTTCCGTCCGGAACTGATCGTTGTAGACGTTCCTTACTCTCCGCTTGAGACAAAGATGCGTTCTATGGCAAAAGAAGTTGGATGCAAGACAATGAACGGTCTTGGCATGATGTTATTCCAGGGTGCAGCAGCATTCAAACTCTGGACTGGAAAAGATATGCCGATCGATCACATGAAAGAAGTATTAAACATCAAATACGAATAAAATACCCCCCCAATCACAACCCCATGCGGCGGTATGAAAAAATGCCGCTGCATCACAAACCAAATTGAGGAGAAAATCAATGAACAAAAAATATTTACCGAGCGCACTGATTCTTTATTTAAATTATTTTATCCATGGTGTCGGATGTTCTATTTTAGGACAGGCAGTGATCAAGGAAGCACTTGCAGCATCCTGGGGTGTAGAGGCTATGGCAATTACAGCCATTTCTGCGGCACTTGGACTGGGCAGACTGATCGCACTTCCATTTGCAGGTCCTCTTTCTGATAAGTTAGGCCGCCGTATCTCCACTGCAATCGGAAGCGGTTCTTATGCGATATACTTAATCGGACTTGCGCTTGCATTTAATGCAGGAACAAATGGCGGATATCAGATTGCATATATCTGCGCAATCGTTGGTGGTATTGCCAACTCTTTCCTTGATACCGGAATTTACCCGGCTGTAGGTGAGATCATTTATAAAGCACCGGGTGTTGCAACGATGGGAATTAAATTTTTCATTGCAATCGCACAGATGATCCTGCCGTTCGTACTTGGCGCAACCGTAGCAACAACAGCAGCAGGTCTTACATCTTATAACACATTATTCTTTGGATGTGGTATCATTTATATTGTATTATTAGTACTGGTAATGCTTTTCCCTCTTCCGGATGCAGATCAGAAGGCAGCGGGAGAAAAAGAAGGACTGATCGCCAGCTTAAAACATACACATTTTTCCATCGAGTCTGTTGCGATGATCCTGATCGGATTCACCTGTACCGGTACATTCCAGCTCTGGTTAAACTGCGCACAGAACTTTGCAAAAGAAAATGTGGGCTGGACAGATCCTTCCATTATGCAGACTTACTATTCCGCAGGAACCATGCTTGCTTTGATCGTAACTGCATTACTGACAAGAAAAATTAAAGACGTCAGATTTATTCTGATCTATCCGGTAATCTGTCTGGCTACTCTGGTTGTTGTATTAGTCGGAAAGAGCCAGCCTCTTATGATCGCAGGTGCATTCTTAATCGGCTGGGCAGGCGCAGGCGGATTACTTCAGATCGCTACATCAGTCTGCAACATGCTTTTCCCGAAAATCAAAGGAACGGTAACTGCACTGGTTATGATCGCATCTTCTCTGTGTAACTACACGATCCTGACAGCAGCATCCAAAATGCAGCCTTCACAGGTTATGGTTATGAATATCGTGCTGACAACAATCGGTGTGGTACTGGGATTATTTGTAAACCTTCGTTACACAAGTATGGTTGAGCAGGCACAGGCAGATAATTAGGAGAAGATCTATTAAAGTAAAAACAGGAGGAAAAATAATGAGTTCATATGTAGAAGTTCGTGGTGTGAAAATCGGTGAAGGCGTACCAAAAATCTGCGTACCGATCGTTGGCAAAACAAAAGAAGAGATCCTTGCAGCAGCAAAGTCTTTTGCAGATGTAAAGATGGACGTTGTTGAGTGGCGTGTTGACTGGTTTGACGGCGTGTTCGATTTCGCTCAGGTAGAGGACGTGTTAAAAGATCTGCGCCCGGCACTTGGTAATACACCGATCCTGTTCACTTTCCGTACCTCAAAGGAGGGTGGCGAGAAAGCAATCGAGCCGGATGTTTATGTAGAGTTAAACAAAAAAGCAGCAGCAACCGGACTGGTTGACTTAGTTGACGTGGAAGCTTTCACAGGTGATTCTTATGTGAAAGAGATCATCGAAGCTGCACATGAAGCGGGTGTGGCAGTTGTCGCTTCTAACCATGATTTTGACAAGACACCGGACAAAGATGATATCGTTGGACGTCTCCGCAAAATGCAGGAATTAGATGCTGATATCCCGAAGATCGCTGTAATGCCGCAGAACAAAAAAGATGTCTTAACACTTCTTGCAGCAACGGAAGAGATGGTATCTGAATATGCAGACAGACCGATCATCACTATGTCTATGGCAGGAACCGGTTTGATCAGCCGTCTGTGTGGTGAAGTATTCGGTTCTGCACTGACCTTTGGCGCAGTTGGAAAAGCATCTGCACCGGGACAGATGAACGCAGCAGATTTAAATACTGTTTTAAATCTGATCCATGAGAGTATGTAATAAGCGTATTTTTGAAAAGGATGTCCCGTATCGAGACAATTCTCATAAGTAACAAAAACCGGATGTCAAATGAAGTGTCTTTTGACACCCGGTTTTTTAATTCACAGGAAATCAAATTTGAAAAAAACCAGAGAAATCTGATAGGATATAATAATAAATGAGCGAATCTGTATGTCAAAAAAGTTATACGAGGGAAGGAGAAAAGGCTGCATGAAAAAGTTTATTCATGTCATAGACGAAAGTCTTGAAGAAATCCTGATGGTTCTCATGTTAGCGGCTATGACGTTAATTATGGGGTGTCAGGTATTTTCCAGATATATTCTTGGAGTATCGCTTTCGTGGTCGGAGGAGATCACCAGATATCTGTTTATATGGTCTGCATTTTTAAGTGTAAGTCTCTGTACCAGAAAATGCATTTCAATCAAAGTTGATCAGTTCATCAAAATGTTTCCGAAACGTGGAAAAACGATTTTTAAGATTACGAATCTCACGGTAGAGTTTGCATTTTTTGTCTATCTGATCCCTTTCTCCTTTCTACTACAATATATTTATGGTTAATATCCCTTACAGCCAGTAAGGAATTATCCATCTTGTTGCTTAAGCTGTTAGAATGTAGGTAGCAATTG
>QWCK01001087.1_pt1 | contig 42319 bp, 35 predicted proteins | sample 1972571 | NCBI WGS metagenome assembly QWCK01 (sample SAMN09866710, study PRJNA288562) | Human gut metagenome isolate term2_stool, whole genome shotgun sequencing... | isolation source: gut | host: Homo sapiens | place: USA: California | reverse complement strand
AAGCGGCAAAAATCGGCATCAGCTCGCCCCAGCTACAGGGAGGGATATTGTTTTGGGGCCGCCCCCCCTTCCTTTTCCTCCTTCCTCCCCGGTTCGTTTTTTGATCGGAGCGAAGCCCTCCGGCGGAAACCGGAACAATGGGCGCAACAACGTCCGCTCAGGACACAAAAGGCGGGAAGCCGCCGGGAAACGGTGTTCTTTCCGAAACGCTTCCAAAGGACTGCCTATGGTTTCTCTTGAACTCAACCAAGATCATTGCATCCGGTGCGGGCGCTGCATCAGCGTATGCCCGCAGCGCATCCTCGGACGCCACACCAACGGGTCTGTGGATGTCCTGCACGGGGCTCTGGCCCGCTGCATCCGGTGCGGCCACTGCGTCGCCGTCTGTCCCAAGGCGGCCCTGACCTTGGAACATATCGCGCCCTCTTCCCTGCCGCTTGTCGAGGATGCCCCGCTTTCCGACTTGCAACGCGACATGCTGTTTAAGACGCGGCGCTCCACCCGCGCGTATAAAGACGAACCCGTTGATCGCAACGTGCTCCTCAAGGCGCTGGAAGAGGCCCGCTACGCGCCGACGGCGTCCAACTGTGAGGAAGTGGCGTGGCTGCTGGTGGAAGGCCGCGACAGGCTGCACGATCTGGCCTCCCGCGTGGCGGACTGGATGTCGACGCTTACCGGAAAATACAGCCATGTGGCATCGGCTTTCCGCGCCGGGCAGGATCCGATCCTGCGGGGGGCCCCCTCCCTCATCCTCGCGCACGGCGACGCCAACATGCCGTGGAACGCTCTCGACTGTGCCGCCGCCGTCAGCTATCTGGAGCTCGCCCTGCACAGCTACGGCATCGGGACTTGCTGGAGCGGTTTCGTCATCGCCGCAGCCGGCAACGGCGTCGACCTCGGCATCCCTCTTCCCGAAGGCCGCAAAATCTGCGGAGGGCTCATGATCGGGTACCCTGCCGTCCAGTATGCCCGTGTTCCCCCGCGCAAGCCCGTGCGTTTGACGGTCATAGAGTAAACCGCTGGTACGTACCCAATCCCTGAAGAAACAAAAGAAAAGCCCTGAATACTTGTTCAGGGCTTTTCTTTCGTTTTTTCAACGCCTGAAGGTGATCCTCCTATATGGAGCATTGAAACGAAGAAACCGGGGGAGGAATTGCGCAGTGCGCCTTTCCTCCCCCGGTCAATGGCTTATCTCAAATCCAAGGACTAGGCTTCGAAGTTGGCTTCGAGCAGAGCAAGGATCTGGTCGCGGCTAGCGGCGCGGGGGTTGTTGTTCAGGAGGCGCTTGGCAGCGAAGGCGCGGTCCGCACAGGCGGGCAGGTCTTCACGCTTCACGCCGTAGTTGGAGAGGCCGGTGGCGATGTCGAGGTCGTTCAGCAGATCGCGGAAGGCGTCTTCCACGTCGGCGGCGCGGTCCATCACGCTCATGCAGCCGGAACGGTCATCGCCACGCAGGATGTCGGCCACGATGGCGTACTTCTCGGGATTGGCGATGTAGTTGAAGCCCACGCTGAAGGGAGCGCAGAAGGACATGGCCAGGCCGTGAGGAATGTGGCATTCCACGGGCAGGGTCGTGCCGATGGCATGGATGATGCCGTTCTGGGTGTTGCCGAAGCCCATGCCGGCGAGAGCGGAGGCGTACATCATGGCGTCGCGGGCGGCGGCGTTCTTGCCGTTGGCATAGGCCTGGCGGATGTTGGCGCCGACCAGCTTCATGGCCTGAAGGTTCAGGGCGTCGGTGATCGGGGTCGCAGCGATGCCGCAGAAGGATTCCATGGCATGAACGAAAGCGTCAACGCCGGTCATGGCGGTCACGCGGGGAGGCAGACCGAAGGTCAGCTCAGCGTCGAGGATGACGGTGTCGGCATACATGTATTCGGAAACAACGCCCTTCTTGCCGCCGTTCTTGGTGTCGGCGAGCACGGAAATGTTGGTCATTTCAGAGCCGGTGCCGGACGTGGTGGGGATCAGGATGCAGGGCAGGGAAGGATTCGGAACCAGGTTGATGCCGAAGTACTTGTCGATGGGGCCTTCGTTGGAAAGCAGCACGGAAGCGGCCTTCGTGGTGTCGAGGGCGGAACCGCCGCCGAAACCAATGATCACGTCAGCGCCGAAAGCCTTGGCTTCGTCGGTGCAGTGCTGGATGGAATCCATGCTGGGTTCCAGCTGGGCTTCAGCGTACAGCTTCCATTCGATGCCGCCGGCGGTCAGGGCTTCTTCGAGGGGCTTCTGGACGCCGATCTTGGCCAGACCGGGGTCGGTCACGATGAACGCTTTGGAACCTTTGAGGTTCTTCACTTCGTTAGCGGCTTCTTTAATAGCGCCGAGGCCATGCACGATCTTCTTGACGGTGTAATGCACAAAAGCCATTGTCGTATCCTCGCGTTGTTGAAGTCTTCATATGCCGAAGCAGGACAAAGCGCTGCCTTGCCCTGCCGACGATTTTCGGAATCAAAGTCCCGATGCCTCCGGATGAAGGCATCGGGCTTTTCAATTCTTACAGACCGAACTTCTGTTCGACGGTGGTGAACGCCTTGTCGATACCGGCGACGATTTCGTCGATGTCGGCTTCAGTGGCGATCAGGGCCGGGCAGAGGGTCAGGGTGTTGTTGAATTCGCGGAAGGAGCGAGAGGTCTTGCCGATGAGCACGCCAGCCTGCTTGGCGGCGCCGACCATCGCGTTGGCGACGGCTTCAGCAATGGGTTCCTTCGTAGCGCGATCCTTCACGATTTCGATACCGGCGAACAGGCCCTTGCCGCGAACGTCGCCGATGATGGGATGCTTCGCCATCAGGCCCTTGAGGCCTTCGAGGAGGCGGTCGCCCATCTTCGTGCAGTTTTCGAGCAGGTTTTCACGTTCGATGATTTCGATGTTGGCCAGAGCCGCGGCGGGACCGGAGGTGCAGCCGCCGAAGGTGGAGATGTCGCGGAAGTAGGCGTCGGTATCGGCCGGGTCGTTGACGAAGTCCTGGAAGACCTTTTCGGTCGTCACGGTGCAGGAGATGGGAGCGTAGCCGGAAGCGACGCCCTTAGCCATCGTGACGATGTCGGGCTGGACGTTGAAGTGCTGGTAGCCGAACCACTTGCCGGTACGGCCAAGGCCGCAAACGACTTCGTCGATGATCAGGAGCAGTTCGTACTTGTCGCAGATCTCGCGGATGGTTTCATAGTAGCCAGCCGGGGGAACGAGGATGCCGCCGCCAGCGGTCATCGGTTCCACGATCACGGCGCCGAGTTCGTCCGGACCCACGGTCAGGATGACTTCTTCAAGCTGCTTGGCCATCTTCACACCGAGGTCGGCGCAATCGCCGAACTTGGAGCGGTAGACGTCGCAGTCGGGGAATTCATAGAAACCGGGAGCGAAGGGACCGTACTGAACTTTACGTTCGAACTGGCCGCAAGCGCTCAGGGTGCCGATGGTGGTGCCGTGGTAGTCACGAGCGCGATACAGGATGCCGGTCTTCTTGCCGCCGTGCTTCAGCTGGCCGATCTGACGGACGATCTTGAAAGCCTTTTCGTTGGCTTCGGAACCGGAGTTGGAGAGATACACGCGGCTCATGCCGGGCATCTTGGAGATCAGCTTTTCAGAGAACTTGATGGTGGGGACGTTGCCGATGCCGTTGGCGAAGTAGCACATTTCCATCATCTGCTTGGCGACGGCGTCGACGATTTCCTTGCGGCCGTAGCCGACGTTGACGGTCCACACGCCGCCGGACACGGCGTCAAGATAGGTCTTGCCGTCGATGTCGGTGATGCGCATCCCTTCGCCCTTCACATAGATGGCGGGCTCGAAATTCTTGTGCTGGGTCAGGTGGTGCCAAACGTACTTTTTGTCCAGAGCGACCAATTCAGCTTTATCGTAAGTCATGGTGCATTCCTCATGAAATAATGATGTTATTGTCACAGGAAGGTTAAAGGCGAAAACCAATTGGCGCACATGGGCCGCTTCCTACCCTTACCCTTGACTTTGACCGGAAAACTGGCCAGTCTCATGCGGACATGAGACTGGTCCAGTCATGAATCACGTCTTACTTCAGGATGTCGCAGGTGCAGTGCAGTTCGTAACCGAGAGCATCGGAAACGCCCTTGAAGTACACTTTGCCGTCGTAGGTGTTGATGCCGCGGGCCAGAGCCTTGTCGTCCTGGCAAGCCTTCTTCCAGCCCTTGTTGGCCAGGTCGACCATGTAAGGCATGGTGGCGTTGGTCAAGGTGAAGGTAGAGGTACGGGCCACGGCGCCGGGCATGTTGCCCACGGAGTAGCAGACCACTTCGCCGCCGTTGACGGGATACTTGAAGGTCGGCTTGTCGTGATAGGTAGCGCCGTGCTTGGCGGTGGGTTCGATGCAGCCGCCCTGGTCGATGGCGACGTCAACGATGGCGGAACCGGGCTTCATGGTCTTCACCATGGCTTCGGTGACCAGTTTCGGGGTCAGAGCGCCGGGGATGAGGACGGAACCCACGAGGAGGTCGGCGTCCTTGGTGGCGGCGGCGATGTTGAAGGCGTTGGAGGCCAGGGTCTGGATGCGGCCGCCGAAGAGGTCGTCGATCTGGCGCAGGCGGAAGAGGTTGCTGTCAAGGATGGTCACGCGAGCGCCCATGCCCATGGCAACCTTGGCGGCGGAGAGACCCACGGTACCGGCGCCGAGGATAACGACGTGAGCGGCCTGCACGCCAGCGGTGCCGCCCATCAGGAGGCCCATGCCGCCTTCGATCTTGGTCAGCATCTGAGCGCCCACCTGGGTGGCCATGCGACCGGCGACTTCAGACATGGGAGCGAGCAGGGGCAGGAAGCCGTTGTCGAACTGCACGGTTTCGTAAGCGATGCCGATGACCTTCTTTTCGAGAAGAGCCTTGGTCAGGGCCGGTTCCGGAGCGAGGTGCAGGTAGGTGTAGAGGATCAGGCCTTCATGGAAGAGGTCGTATTCAGGAGCCAGGGGTTCCTTCACTTTCACGACCATGTCGCAGTCCCAGCATTCCTTGGCGGTAGCAACCATCTGAGCGCCGGCGGCGACATACTCTTCGTCGGTGATCATGCTGCCGAGGCCAGCGCCCTTCTGCACGAGGACGGTGTGACCGGCTTCTTTAAGAGCATGAACGCCAGCGGGAGTGATGCCGACACGGAATTCCTGAACTTTGATTTCGGTGGGGATACCTACACGCATTTGAGTGCCTCCGAGAGCAGTATGTTGAAGTACGTTTTGAAATTCAGGGTGGGGTTGTACTCCATGCCTTCTTTATAGCAACTAGCGTTCCATTTTTCCCAAAGTTCATAACATGAGATTTTTGTTATAGTTTTTTAGAATGTCCTTTTCAGGTCTTTTCGGGTTCAATGCAGTCTCGAATCATTTGCCGCCGAATCACAGGAATGTCCGAGTCAATTTTGCATTACGATGCATAGTTGCATTAGAGAGGTCCTTTCATGACGTCATACCCCGCCTTTTGCGATCACATTCTTCATCAAAATGAGCTCGTCGCCGCCGGAATATGCCACGGGGATACATGGAATTTAATTTTTATAAACAACATGTTAGGAGAAATACTCAAACTTTCTCCCGGACGGATGGACGACGAGCCTTTCTTGCCCCGCCTGACACGATGCGGATTTGATGAAGTGGAAGAAAGCCTGAGCGAACCCCACGGAGGCGAGCTGATCGCCCACCACAAAGAGGGTTCCATGTACATTATCCGCTGGAAAAGCGTTTCCATTGACGATTCCGCGGGCGGGGAACAAGTTCGTCTTATCACAATGTCGAAAATCCCGGTCGATCAGATCAACCGGGTGGCCGAACTGCCCTGGCAGGAGCTGACGGTCCTGCTCGACTCCATCCACGACGGGATCTGGGTCATCGACTCCGACGGCATAACCCTGCGCGTCAACAAGGCGATGGAACGCATCGCCGGGCTGCGCGCCGAGGAAGTCATCGGCAAGCACGTGACCGAACCCATGCACAAGGGGCGCTTCGAAACCTGCGTCACCCTGCGCGCGCTCATCGAAAAACGCTCGGTCACCATGTTCGACGACTATTCCAACGGCAAGCGCTGCCTGAACACCAGCACGCCCATTTTTGACGAAAAGGGCAATGTATGGCGGGTCATCGCCTCCATCCGCGACATGACCGAACTGGAGACGCTCCAGCGCAAGCTCACCGATCTGGAGATGGAAACCCTCGCCTACAAAGCGCGCCTTGAGAACCTCGAAACCGAAATGGACGCCGGGTTCGTCGGACACAGCGCCCCCATGCGCCGCCTGCGCAAGGAAGCCTCCAAGGCCGCCCGCACCGAAGCCATCACCCTCATCCTCGGCGAAACCGGAACCGGCAAGACGCTGACGGCCAAGGCCATCCACGACATGGGCCAGCGCAGCGCCGAACCGTTCATCGCGGTAAACTGCGGGGCCATCCCCATGTCGCTTATGGAATCCGAATTGTTCGGCTACGAAAAAGGCGCCTTCACCGGCGCGGCCAAGAGCGGCAAGCCCGGCATGTTTGAGCTGGCCCACAAGGGGACCCTCCTCCTCGACGAAATCGGCGAGCTCCCCCTCCCCATGCAGGCCAAGCTGCTGCAAGTGCTCGACGGGCACCCCTTCCACAGGGTTGGGGGGACCAAGCCCATCACCGTGGACGTGCGGGTCATCGCCGCCACCAACAAGCCGCTGGCCGACATGGCTGCTTCCGGGCAGTTCCGCGAAGACCTCTTCTACCGCCTCCGGGTGCTGACCGTGGAAATCCCTCCCCTGCGGGAACGGCCGGACGACATTCCGGTCCTCGCCATGCATTTTTTGCAGGAGATCATCAAAAAAAGCGGACTGCAAAAAAATTTCGATCCGCAAGTGCTGAACTGCTTCCTGACCTACCGCTGGCCGGGCAACGTCCGCGAGCTGCGCGCCCTTGTGCAGTCGCTGGCGACCATGAGCGAAGAAGAGACCATCACCATGCAGGATCTCCCCCAATATATGCAGGCCCAGTCGCCTCTCCCGCAGGGCAGCGTCTCCTTCCGCCAGCCCATGCGCGAGGCCGTCGCCGAACTGGAGCGCAACATGATCATGACCGCGCTCACTGAAACCGGCAGCACCTACAAGGCCGCCCGGCGGCTCAAAGTCAGCCAGTCCACCATCGTCAGGAAAGCGCAACGGTACAAGATCGGCCTCGTGGAAATCGCCCACAAATAATTTTTTCAAGTGTATCCACAAGCTGATAGGAGGAAAATCGGGCTGCCGGGCTTACCGAAGAGGCCAGGTTGACACCTTCGAGCCTCGTGCGCTAAAGCCCAAAATAAGGTGTGGGGTTGCACGCAGTCACGGGACTCTAGATGGAAAGAGAGAGGATTCTATGCTCAAAAGCCTGCTTGCCGCCGTGGTGACGCTTGCCCTTCTCACCTGCCCCTTCCCCGCCCGCGCTTATGAGAAAACCATCCTGAAAGTGGGCATGGGCGATCCCATCGATTCCGAGATGGGGGCCATCGGCACCCGGTTCAAGGAAGTCGTGGAAGCCCGGTCCGAAGGCAAGGTGGAAGTCCAGCTCTTCCCCTCCGGCCAGCTCGGCGACGAAACGGAAATGATCCAGAACGTGCGCGCCGGGAATCTCGACATCGCCGTTGTGGGCATCGCCAATACGGTCCCGTTCGTGAAGAAACTCGGCATCCTCACCATGCCCTACCTTTTTGACGACATGTACGACGTCGTCCGGGCCACCACCGGCCCCGCCCACGACCTGCTCAACGGGTATGCCATTCGGGAAGGTGGCTTCCGCATCCTCGGCTGGACCTATACCGACTACCGCTACATTTCCAATTCCCGCAAGCCCATCAAAAACCTGAACGACATCAAGGGGCTCAAGTTCCGCGTCCCGCAGAGCGCCATCCTGCTCGCCTGTTATAAGGCATGGGGGGCGAATCCGGTGCCGATCTCGTGGGCGGAAACCTTCACCGCGCTCCAGCAGGGCCTGGTCGACGGGCAGTGCTACGGCTACATCACCTTCCTCGCCTGTAAATTCAACGAAGTGCAGAAATACATCACCGAAGTGCACTACACCTACCAGCTCCAGCCCATGATCCTGAGCCAGCGGGCCTTCAGGAAAATGTCCCCTGAGATGCAGACGCTCATCACCGACGCCGGGCGCGACGCGCAGGAATACTGCCTCGCCTTCCAGCTTGTCGAAGGCGTGAGGGCGAGGCAGAGGCTCATCGAGTCCGGCGTGCAGATCGACCAGCTCGAGGACGAGGCCGACTGGAGGAGTGCCGCCATTTCGCAGGTCTGGCCCGAAATGGAGACGTTCGTGGGCGGCAGGGCCGCCATCAACGCCTTCCTCTCCGCCATCGGGAAAAAACCTTGGAAGTAGGCTTTCCGCACAGGGGGAAGGCGGCTTCATAAGGTTGTCTATTCCCGCGTGCTACCCTACACTGGCGACGCGCCGCGCTGGCGCTCTCCGGAGGGGGACTTCATGCTCAAGAAGGTTCTTCTAGCGATTTTGGACAACTTTGAAGGATACGTCAGCCAGGTTTTGCTTGCGTTCTTCGTGCTGATCCTGCTCTTGCAGATTTTCCTGCGCCAGTTCGGGCACCCCCTGTATTGGACGGAAGAACTCGCGCGGTATTCCTTTGTCTGGTTCGTCTTTTTCGGGGCTTCCTACGCGGCCCGCCTCGCCGCGCACAACCGGGTCACCATCCAGTTCCGCCCCTTCCCCAAATGGGTGGGCGACGCCTGTATGCTCCTCAGCGACGGCGTGTGGCTGTTCTTCAACATCGTCATGGTCGTGGAAAGCCTCACCGTGATCCGCGAACTCCGGGAATTCCCCTACGCCACGCCCGCCCTCGACTGGCAGCTCTCCTATATCTATTTCATCTTCCCCATCGCCTTTACGCTCATGTCCGCCCGCATCATTCAAGTCAACGTGATGAAATTCGTCCTGAAAAAAGAGCTCACCGCGCCCGACAGGATTGAAACCGAGGAAACCCGGAAAGCCTTCATGGACGGAGGGAAGCCATGAGCCCGGCGGGAGTCCTCTTTGCCACCTTTGCGGTGCTGATGCTGCTCGGGTCCCCCATTACCGTGGCGCTCGGCGTGGCGGCCATGGCCGCCCTCTACACGGTGGACCAGAACCTCGTCACGCTGGTGCAGATCGCCTTCACCTCGGTCAATTCCTTTCCCATCATGGCCTTGCCCGCCTTCATGCTCGTCGGGGCGCTCATGGAATGCGCGGGCATTTCGCGGCGGCTTGTCGCCATCGCGGAAAACATCGTCGGCCCCATCCCCGGCGGGCTCGCCGTCTCCACCGCATTGGCCTGCGTGTTTTTCGGGGCGATTTCCGGTTCCGGCCCCGCGACGACCGCCGCCGTGGGGATGCTTATGATCCCGGCCATGATCCGGCGGGGATTCAGCAAGGGCTATGCGGCTGCGGCCGCGGCGACCGCCGGGGGCGTGGGCATCATCATCCCCCCGAGCATCCCGATGGTCGTCTATGCGGTGTCGGGGCAGCAATCCATCACCAAAATGTTCCTCGCCGGGGTAATGCCCGGCATCATGATCGCGGTGGGGCTCGCCGCCATGCACCTCTTCCTCTGCCGGAACATGCCCGTGGCGGAAGATCTCCAAAGCGGCTCGGGGGACTCGCTGCTCAAGGCGCTCAAGGACGGGCTTTGGTCGCTCATGGCTCCGGTCGTCATCCTCGGCGGCATCTACGGGGGGTTCTTCACGCCGACCGAGGCCGCCGTGGTCGCCATCTTCTACTCCATCTTCGTCGGGCTGTTCATCCACCGCGAGCTGACGTTCGGGGGGATCCGGCACTCGCTCCAGATCACCTCATGGATGACCGGGCGCGTGCTGATCATCATGTTCACGGCCTACGCGTTCGAGCGGCTGCTCGTCCAGTACCGGATACCCGACATGATTGTGGAGCACATCCTCGGCTTCACCTCGGACGTCGCCGTCATCTGGATGTTCGTCATCGCCCTGCTGCTCTTTCTGGGGATGTTCATGGAGACGCTGGCGATCATCCTGCTGGCGACTCCCGTACTCCTGCCGGTCATGACCGCCTTCGGCGTGGACCCCATCCACTTCGGCGTGGTGCTGGTCTGCTGCTGCGGGGTCGGGTTCTCCACGCCGCCCCTCGGCGAAAACATCTTCATCGCCTCGGGCATCGCCGACACCACGCTTGAGGACATCTCCTACAACGCCCTGCCCTTCGTCTTCGTGACCGTGGGCGTCATCATCCTCTGCGTCTTCGTCCCGGACATCGTGCTGTTCCTTCCGCGCATGATGTATTGAGCCACACGGATACGGGAACGGGCACTCTGCCCCCTCAATCCAAACGGAGAAGCCGCGCCGCTTTCAGCCAGACATCGCCCCGCAGAAAGCCCTAGGCTTCCGAATGCAAGCGTTCCGTTTCCACACGGAGCCTTTCCCACAAAAAAATCCCGAAGCCTTCGCTCCGGGATTTTTCTTCACGCTATGCAACACAAGAAATTTGCCCTGCCCCACTCTATCTGGCAACAGGGCCAAAAACATTAAAAAGCAAGGAAATGGGCGCGGCCCGCGTAGCGGTTTGGGGAAGGAGCGCAGGGATATTCTTTATATCCGGAGTTTTCCCCCACATTCTTCACATCAGAAGGTCGCTTCCTGCCCGGTGGCTTGGGCCAGCTCGCGGAAAAGGCGCAGGCTCTCTTCGGCCTCGGTCTTCTCCATCTTGTGCATGGCGAATCCGGCATGGATAATGATATAGTCCCCGATTTCCACTTCCTCGGGCAGCAAAATGCCGGAAACGGTCAGGCAGGTCGGCCCGTTGCCCACGGTGGCCTTCAACATGCCGTCATCAGACTTTTCAATGACTTTCGCAGGGATGGCAAGACACATAATGAGTCCTTTCGCTGATTTTCGGCCCCGCGGGAACGGAGGGTTTCACAAAACGGATGCCGTGCGGGGAAAATGATAGTATCCATCCTCAAGCCCCCAGGCAAGCCCGAACCTCTGATTTCGCATGAGATATCCCTGAAAAGGGCCATAGCGTATTATTGACATCCTTACCATTCGGCTTTATGGGTAAAGGCATGAATACGCTAAAGCCCATCAAAGACGCAACGACCAGCTTCTCCCGCTCCGTGCTGGGGACGCTGCTTTTTGCTTTCGGGCTTTTCCTGTGTTCCTCCTTTTCCGCGCAAGCGCACATAGACAACGATGTCAGCAGGCAGTTCGAAGCCCTCCTTGAAGCGGCCCCTTCGGCGGACGTCTTCAAGGCTCAGCACTCCGAACTGGAAGGCAATGACATCGGCCCGCAGCTCCAGCGCTTCGATGCCGTTGACGAAGATTCGGCGCTTGTTGAAGCGTCCAGCGGTTGGCGGCAGCTTGACGCGGCGCTTGCCCGTTCCGAAAGGAACCTCTTCGCCAGCATTTCCGAAACGCTCAACGGCAACATAAGCCAAACGACGGCCCGGACGCCCAAGAGCGTCACCGACAAGCCCCTGCCGCACTCGTCGGGGTATGCCGCCGCGTTGGTCTCAGCGCCTGTCCTGCCGCAGATTTCCGTCACCCCGGTGGCGCTGCCCATCGGCACGCCCCTTTGCTTCCTTCCCGCCGAACGCGGGCTCGTCTCCTACCCCACGCCTCCTCCATACGGTTGCTAGAGCTTCCGCTTTTCCGTCCTTCGCTTTCTGCGTGACAGAAAAGCCCTGACTCGCGCAGCCGGTCTTCTGCACTCCTCACACGTCTCCCACGCAGAATACCCGGAACGCCCGAATCAGTGTGCGTCCTGTCGGCGGTTCCGCCGTTCCCGACAGCATTCTGCTCCTGCAACCGTGTGAGAGGCTTTCATGAAACTCTCGTTCCGATATGCGATTGCCGCCATTGTCATGGCCGGCGCGCTTTTCCTCCTGTCTCCGACGCTTATGCCGGAAGACGTCAACCTGCCGGGCGCGTCCCGCATCAGTCTGGGCCTCGATCTCAAAGGCGGCGTTCAGCTCACGCTGGGCGTGGATACGGAAAAAGCCGTTCAGTCCGCACTCATCAACAGCGGGCAAGTGCTTCGCCAGAAGGCCCGTGAGGCAGGGATCACCGTCCTTGGCCCCCGCCAGATGCCCGGCGGCGTGCAGGAACTCATCATCGCCCGCGCCAACCAGGTCGATGCGTTCCTTGCCCTCGCCAAGAAGGACGCCCCTCAAGTCGTGCCCGGAACGCCCCGTACCGGGTCCGACGGCGCGGTCCACCTGCCCTACTCGTTCACGCCGGCCTTCGTTAAACAGACGCAGGATCTGGCCGTGGATCAGGTGCTGCGTACCATCTCCAGCCGCATCGACCAGTTCGGCGTGGCGGAACCGGATATCCGCAAGCAGCAGGGCGACCGCATCCTCATCCAGCTTCCCGGCCTGACCAACGTCAACCGTGCCGTCCAGCTCGTCGAGAAGTCCGCCGATCTGTCCTTCCACCTCGTCCGCGACGACATTTCCCAAGGCTATCTGCCTCCCGGCGTCGCTTTCTATCCCATGACGGGCAAGCACGGCGAAGCGACCAACGCCAAATTGGCGCTCGACAGCACCCCGCTCCTGAGCGGCAAGGAAGTGGCCGACGCCCGCCCCGGATTCGACAATAAAAACACTTCGATGGTCAGCCTGTCGTTCACCCCTCGCGGTGCGGCCCTGTTTGAAATGGCCACCGGCGAACATGTCGGCAAGCGCCTCGCCATCGTGTTGGACGGGACCATCCACAGCGCTCCGGTGATTCAGGAAAAGATCGCGGGCGGTACGGCCAGCATCAGCGGCCAGTTCACGCCCGAAGAGGCGCAGGACCTCGCCATCTCCCTGCGCTCCGGCTCCCTCGCGGCTCCGGTCCACGTGCTCGAACAGCGTACGGTAGGCCCCGCCCTCGGCGAAGCGTCGATCACCAGCGGCATCCTCGCCGCACTCATCGGCACGCTGGCGGTCATGATCATCATGGCTGGTCCGGTATGCTCGCCAACGGGATGCTTCTCTGCACCCTCAGCCTGCTCATGGGCGGCATGGCCGCGCTCGGCGCGACCCTGACCCTGCCGGGCATAGCGGGCGTCGTGCTGACCATCGGCATGGCCGTGGACGCGAACGTCCTTATCTTTGAGCGAATACGCGAGGAGTTGGCCCTCGGCCTGACGCCTCCCAAGGCCATCAAGGCCGGTTTCGAGCGTGCCAACCTTTCCATTGTGGACTCCAACCTGACGACGATCATCGTCGCGGCCATCCTGTACCAGTTCGGGACCGGCCCGGTGCGCGGCTTTGCCGTCACCCTGACTCTCGGCATCATCGCCTCCATGTTCTCGGCGATCTTCCTGTGCCGCATCGCTTTCGACGCGTGGATGAAGCACACCAACGGCACCCGCCTCAGCATGCACGGCCCCATGGAACTGCGCGCCCTGTCGGGTTACCTGTCCCACTTCCCCTTCCTCAAGCGCGTGAAGCACGTGGGCGTACTGACGCTTCTGCTTGTGATGGTGGCGGTTTCCGTGGGTACGTGGCGCGGCGGCCTTCAGTACGGCGTCGACTTCTCGGGCGGCGTTGCGGCGCAGGTCCGGTTCGAGCACCCCGTTTCGGACAAGCAGCTCATCGGGGCGCTTGATCCCATGCATCTCGAAGGCCTGATGACCCAGCAATACGGCGACAACAATTCCGTCTGGCTGCTCCGTTTCGGCCTGCCCGACATGCCCGCGCAACAGCTCGGCGAAGCCCTGCTCAGCCATCTCCAGACCGTGGACGACGGCGGGACGGTTTCCCTGGATCGTCTGGAAACGGTCGGCCCCAAGGTCGGAGATGATCTCCGCAGCTCGGCTCTGGAAGCCATCTATTATGCGCTGCTCCTGATCACCGTGTACATTTCGGGGCGCTTCGAACAGCGCTGGGGCACGGCCGCCCTGCTCGCCGGAGCGCTCACGGCCACCATGATCGCCCTGCAATGGATGGGCGTACCGACGGAAGGCCGCATCCTTGCGGCACTGCTGCTGACCCTGTTCCTGTGCTGGCGGTTCCGCCTCTCCTTTGCGGCGGGAGCGATGGCCAGCCTGGTATTCGACGTCACGACGACCACCAGCCTGCTGGTCATCCTCGGGCAAGAAATCGATCTGAACATCGTAGCGGCACTTTTGACCATCATCGGCTATTCGCTGAACGATACCATCGTGATTTACGACCGAATCCGTGAAACCCTGCGGCGGGAGAACCCCGACTCGCCGCGCCCGCTGCCCGAGATCATTCAGGAAGCGCTTGGCGACACCATGAGCCGTACCCTGCTGACCGCAGGCACGACGCTCGTGGCGGCCCTCGCCCTGTTCCTGCTCGGCGGCCCGGTCATTTACGGCTTCGCATTGACTATGCTCATAGGTGTTTTCATGGGAACGATTTCCTCCCTGTTCGTCGCAGCGCCAATGCTTCCCCTGTTTGGCGACACCCTTTCGTTCAAGACGGCCGTTACCCTAGGCGTCTTTGAGCGGCCCGGCGAACACGGCGTGGTTTGATGGCGGGAAACCTCCTCTCCCCGCCTCCGTTTCCATGAATACGGGACCATCAACGCTCCCCTGTTGATGGTCCGGGAGGACAGGATTCACCCCTGAGATTCCGTCCTCCGAAGACGACGCGTCGGGCGTTTTACGGCCGCCCGGCGGGTTATGCAAGCGCGGATTCCGGGTTTTCTCCTCCACCCGGGCTCACCTTCTTTCCCCTGTGAAGGTGGCCGCGTTCGGGCAACATCCATCCCCCTGAGGATGTCGCCCCTCTCCTCGAACGGCGTCGGCACTACCTCCTCAGTGCCGGCGCCGCTTCTTTTGGAAAATGGGGGAGGAAGGGCCTTTCTGAAGCCCCCCCTTCCTCCCCTCCCCAAACCCCACCCCTCCTTCCCAAAGGCTTTCATCCTTATCGAATCCCTCATGGGGGATATACAGGAGAAGACGAGGCAGGCTTCGGTAACTGGGCCACGCTGAGTAAAACCTGTTGGAAGGCTGAAGGTAATGATTGGTCAAAACAGGGAAAGTGGGCAATGGTATCTTCGTTGCTAGGGAAAGGGGCTGCCGGGGAAGGCAAGGGAATCGCTTCCAATCGTTTTGCCCTTGGGATACGTTCCACTCCACGCAGGATGCACAAGAGCGTTTTTTCTTTGGAAAGGATGCCATGTTAGAGGAAGTCCGCGTTTTCGGGAACTCTGGGAACAGAAACGCGATGCGAACAATCATCTTTTTTAAAATAAAAAAGATAGATGTGATACGGTTGGGTTAGCTGGGGGAGGGAAGGCTTTTTCAAAAAATTCCCCTTCCCCAACGTCACCGGAGCATTTCAAAAGCGGTTCCCCCCTACCCTACTGAAAACATTCATATGGAGATGTGCCATGTCCACGTTTACGCCGCCAGCCCTGCACGGCATCATCGGCTATCCTCTCGGGCACAGCATGAGCCCGCTCATGCACAATACGGCCTTCAGGACATTGAACCTGCCCGGCGTCTATCTTTCATGGCCCATTGAACCGGGACGGCTTCCCGCCTTTGTGGACGCCGCCCGGCTGCTGAATATCCGGGGCTGCTCCATCACGATTCCCCATAAGATCGACATCATCCCTTTATTGGACAAAACAAGCGAAAACGTAAGGGAGATGGGTGCCTGCAACACCCTCTATCGTGACGGCGAAAAAATCTGCGGAGAAAATACCGACGTGATCGGATTCACGGCTCCGCTGCGAAAGCGCTCATTGTCTCCGGAAACCCGCGTGCTGGTGCTCGGTGCGGGAGGCGTTTCACGGGCGGCCATTGCGGGACTGCGGAGGCTCGGCCTCGCCAATATTACCCTCACCAACCGCCGGAAAGAGCGCGCGGAAGCCCTCTGCAACGAATTCGGTTTGCTGTGCGCTCCGTGGGAAGAGCGCGGAGACGTCCCCGCTGACCTCATCATCAACACGACACCACTCGGCATGACCGGAGCCCAAGAGCATGAAACGCCCTACCCTCGGGCATTTCAAGATAATGGCATTGCCTATGATCTGATCTACACGCCGTTCCAGACCCGTTTTTTGCGCGACGCCGCGGCTGCGGGCTGGGAAACCGTCTCAGGCCTCGACATGTTCATCGGGCAGGGGGACGCGCAATTCCACCTGTGGACGGGGCACCATCTTCCGGAAGAAGCCATAACGGCGGTGACTTCCGCGCTTTATGGGCAATAAAAAAACGCCACACACTTCCATTTCCCCATAAACCGGCTCATTTCAAAAAATACGGCGAAAAGATTAAACTTTCCGCCATATTGCTTTCCCAAAAACTGTTGTCCGGAGGAACTCCTGCTGGTTAGCCTCCCCACCAGTCGAGAGTCTTTGGAATGGGAAGGGGGAGGATTGGAGGGGGAAGGGCTTTCTGAAGAAAGCCCTTCCCCCTCCAATCTTTCATTCATCCAACGCCCGCATCACCTGTTCCGGAGTAATGGACTGCATACACGCATGGTTGCGATCACAGTGCTTCTTGCCGTGCAGCGTACAGGGGCGACAATCCAGCTGCGACTCAAGAACCCGATCCTTCGGCCCCGCCGGGAAAAAGCCCCATTCTTCCGTCGTGGGCCCAAACAGCGCCAAAACGGGCGTGCCGACCGCCCCCGCGAGATGCATCGGGCCGGAATCTCCCGTGATCAATAGGGAAGAGGACTTCAACAACGCGCATGTCTCACGTAGGGATGTGCGATTGGTAAAATTGCGGGATGCGGGAATCCCCTCCATGCCGTTGCCACGGCCAATGACGATCCACGGTATGCCGCGCGACTCGAAAAGCTCCATGAGCTGACGCCAGTATGCCTCTTTCCATGCCTTATCAGGGTGCGTGGCATACGGATGCAAGGCTATGGGAGGAGTGCCCGCCTTATCCGGAAGCTGTTCCAGTAGGCGTTGTCCTTGCCTGATCTCCTCATCGGAAAGCCAAATGTGGGGCAAAAGCGCGGCACGGGGAGGAGGCGTAGCCTCCACGGCAAGGGCATAACGCTGCGGGACGTTCCATAGCCTGAGTTCATTCCGGAACAGCCGCCCTTTGCTCCGCAGGAATAAACGACGCTCAAGGCCAAGTTTGCGATAGCGTTTTACAGGCCCTTTCCACAATAGGGAAAGCAAACGGGTACGCAGGGTGCCATGCAGATCGAGCAACCCCTGCCCTGCGTGGGCTTCCGCCAGATCGCGGAAAACGCCAAGCTGACGCGGAAATCTCAAATCCTCCTTGGCGAGCCCAACAATGGAACGCACAGCCGGGTGCCTTTCCAAAACAGGAGCAAACGCCTCACGAGTAATGACCGTGAACGTCCACCCGCGCGTGCGGTGCCAGTATTCGAGAACTCCAGTGGTCAAGGCAACATCGCCGAGGGCGCTCAGGCGGATCACAACCCATTCCGTAGGGGCTGAGGCGTCATGAAAAGATGAAGTTGTCATGCCCGGAAACTATCAGCGGCCATTCCAAAAGAAAAGGATTTCTCTGTGGGCCCATGTGAAGAAGCTCCCCTTCCAGAAGCGAGGACAAGGGATTTGGGTTCACCCCCTCTTGCTCTTTGTGGCATGATCCGCTAAAGTCTTTCGCTGGACGGAGAGGTAGCGAAGCGGCCGTAACGCGCTCGACTCGAAATCGAGTTACCGGTGATGAGCTGGTACGTGGGTTCGAATCCCACCCTCTCCGCCATTTTTTAGTCCAGCAAGATTTCATAAAGGCCGAAAAGCACTGAAAACAGTAGCTTTTCGGCCTTTCCTTATCCCCAAACGTCTGCCGCCATATTGCGAAATCCGGCTAAAATGTGTATAAAGTTGTGTATAAAAACGTGGCAAAAAATTTTATACACATTTTTTTATACACACGGGCGGAGGTTGGCGGCAATGCTGAAAATTACCCATACCTACCTAACGAATTTGAAGGCCACCGGCGAATCGCAGAATATTTCCTGCGGCGAAGGGCTTGTCCTGCGCGTCAGCCCCAAGGGCAAGAAAAGCTGGTATCTGCGCTACGACACCATTTCCGCTGAAGGCAAACGAAAACAAAACGTCGTGTCCCTTGGCGAGTTCCCTGCTCTCGGTTTGAAAGACGCCCGTGTAGAAGCTGACAAGCGGAAAACCCGCGCCAAGAACGAAAATACGAACATCTCGAAGCTCAAACGTGTAGAAAAAATCGCACAGGCCCGTGTAGAAAAAATTCCCACTTTCCAGGAACTGGCCGAAGACTGGCTGACCCTGAAGGAAAATGAATGGGTGGCGAAGTCGGCCAAGCAAAACCGGGGGAGACTCGCCGCAAATGTGTACCCCACTATCGGCCAAATGCCGGTTGACCAAATTACGGTTGCCGATGTTGAGCGCGCCCTGAAATTCATCATTGAGCGGGGCTCGCTGGAAGTAGCCCGGCGCGTGCATACGCTCATCGTGTGCGTGTTCAAATACGGCCTGTCGCGTCAGGTCATTGAAAATCCGGATATTGTCGTGCGCCTGACATGGTACAAAGAAAACATGCCCAAGCGCAGGAAACGGAGCCTCTATCAAGAGGAACTTACACCGGAAGAGATCGGCCAACTGCTACTGGCGATTCACGAAAATCGGCGGCGCTGGACGCCTCCGGTATCATATGCCCTGCAAGTGGCCCCATATTGCGCCGTGCGTCCATCCGAACTGCTGGAAGCCCGCTGGGAAGAGTTTGACCTTGATGCGGCTGAATGGATTATTCCTGCCGAGCGTATGAAAATGGGCCGGTCACACCTCGTGCCGCTACCGCGCCAAGCGGTGGAGCTGTTCAAAGCCATGCGGGACTTTTCCGGCAAACGCCCTTTCGTTTTTCCTTCCACGTCCTCGACCGGCAAAGGGAAAGCCGTATCCACAATGGCTCTGATTCAGGCCTTGCGCCGCATGGGTTATAGCGCGGAGAATGGGAACCGCTTTGTCACGCATGGCTTCCGGGGCATGTTCTCAACAACTGCCTATAACGTCCTTGGCGCGTCAACACTCACAGTCGAGTTGCAGCTTGCGCACTCTGAAAAGGACAAAATAAGGGCCGCATACCACAAGACCAGCCTGCGCACGGCGATAGACGAGCGGCGGGAATTGCTTCAAAAGTATGCGGATTACCTGGACGGCCTGCGAGAAAAGGCGAAAGAAGAATAATATTGGATACTCTTGCCCGATATGGCTGCGTATTGCGGATATATGGGGAGCCTGCTACTCTTCTCCGATGCTTGGGAGAATATTCATGAACGAAATCGTTGACTTGCAATTTTATAGCCAAATTCGGGACATTTTGTCGGCTGCTCGCAATAAAGTCTATTCCGCCGCCAACTTTGCTATGGTCGAAGCATACTGGCACATCGGTAAAAGCATCGTGGAAAAACAGGGAGGCGAGACGCGGGCCGAATATGGCACGGGGCTTATTGCCGAGCTGTCAGCGCGGATGACCGCAGATTTTGGCAAGGGCTTCACGGCTACGAACCTGAAGTACATGCGTCAATTTTACCTTGCCTTTCCGATTGGTCACACGCTGCGTGACCAATTGAGTTGGTCGCATTACCGCCTGCTTATGCGCGTCGAGAATGAGCAGGCCCGGCAGTTCTATCTGGACGAGTGCGCAAAATCCGTATGGAGTACGCGGCAACTGGAGCGGCAAATAAACAGCTTCTTTTATGAGCGGCTTTTATCCAGCCAGAACAAGGCCGAGGTGGCGGCGGAGATTCAAACTCTCGCCCCGGCCAGAACGCCGGAAGATATAATCCGCGATCCCTATGTGCTGGAGTTTCTCGGCCTTGAGCCCAGCGCCTCATTTTTTGAAAGCGATCTGGAACAGGCACTCATTGAGCATCTGCAAAAATTCCTGCTGGAGTTAGGTCGTGGGTTTTCCTTTGTGGCCCGACAAAAACGCTTCACCTTTGATGGCAGGCATTTTTATATCGACCTTGTTTTCTATAACTACCTTCTGAAGTGTTTTGTGCTCATAGACCTCAAGCTGGGCGACCTCTCCCACCAGGACTTGGGGCAGATGCAGATGTACGTTAATTACTACACCCGCGAAATGATGAACGAGGGCGACAATCCGCCCATCGGCATCGTTCTTTGCGCCGATAAAAGCGATACGGTGGTGAAATATACTTTGCCGGAACAGAACACGCAGATTTTCGCTTCCAAGTACAAGTTGTATCTTCCCACAGAGGATGAATTACGCCTGGAATTGCAACGTGAATATAACGCGCTGGAAGCCCCGAAGTCCTCTGACTGAACATTCACTCCGCAAAATTGATATACAACGGCACAATCTCGCATACGTTTTCACCCTGGCGGGTTCAAAAAAGAAAGGCGCTCACGTTTCCGCAAGCGCCTGGGTTAGGATTATTCGTTGGGTATCTTCATTATAGCCAAAAACGCCTTAATGCTTTGCTGCACAGACATGGCGACATAGGGTAACACCTGACTTTTGGGGTGTTTCGGAAGTGAATGATGCGACCTGAGATGCCGTAGTTGGTCTTCGCAATAATCAAAAGTCAGGCTGATAAACTCGGTAGCCTTTTCTTCAAAGTCTTCGTACGCCAAATTGGTATTTGTCCGTTTAGCCATTTCCAACTCCTTGGAGGCTGGAGCAAGCCGCATATGGCGCGCATATCACAAGTTTTGCCGTCCTTACTCCCGAAGACGCCAGCGAAGGTTCGCCCAAGGGGATCACAAGACAGCCTTGTTCCTCTGGACGCTGTACACAAAAGGCATCAGATGCATACGCCATGCGATATGCTGATATGAACGCCTTGCTGTGCGCGGCAGCCTGGGCGATGTTCTGTTTCCTCAACTGAAATATGAAGTCAGTTCGCAGCCTTTTTCATAAAAAGCTGCCGCCTGATTAATGAGTTCAGGTAGTTTTCTTCCATGAGTTCCAGGCCGCTTTCACGGCAGTACCCGTCAACAATTTCATAGTTATACACATCTTTTTTATGGAGTCCGCCCAGCGTGGAAAACATCAGGCTGATAAGTCCGAAACGAGGACGGCCGCTTTCAATGAGCAGAAACAGCCCGTCATCTTTCAGCATCCGCGCGACTTCACAAATCGCTTTTTGCCGGATTCCAGGATTGACCGCATGCAGGGCCATTGAACTCATGATGATATCAAAATGCGCGTCGGGGAAATCCAGGTCATCCATTGAAGCGTGGATGAAGGTTATTTCTTGTGCGAACCGGGGTTTTCTTCCTTCCGCAAACTTCAGTTGGTCGGCGGAGTAGTCGCAACCATAAAAACGGGCCTGCGCGTGTGACCGCTCGCACAGGGCAAAAAGCAGTTTGCCCGTTCCGCAGCCCAAATCCAGAACTCGCATGCCGGACTCTGCCGCAATCCCCCCAATCGCTTTTTTGAAAAACGCATCACCCATGCCGAAAAATGGAGCCAGCACATCATATGACTTTCCGGCTGAAATGCCTTTGAAGACTCGTCCTTTGGAATCCATATCAACCTCGTGTATAGCAGCTATACGCTTGTTGTAAAATTTTTTCGCAATTGTGCACAGAGGATTTACTCGCTCCACGTATCCATCCTGTTGAGCATATCCTTCAAAAAGGTTTTGACGGCATTGCGGAACTCCTCAGGATAACGCGCCAGCTCTTCTTCGGTCATATCGTCAAACTGCCGGTGAAGTTCCTCGTGGCGCGCATATGCGGCTTCACCTTTGGGAGTGAGAGAGACGTTGAGTTTTGATTGATTGTCCGCAGCAGTCCCTTTTGTGACCAGTCCTTTTTTATGGAGCTTCATTATTATCTGCGAAACGGCTCCTTTGGTGACTCCCAGTCTTTTTGCCAGCCCGGACACATGGGTAAGGCCCGTTTGCTTAACCGCCTTGATCATGTGAATTTCCGCTTCGTGGATAGGCACATCAGTTCCATAGTGCCGGATTTTGGCCTCCATATCACGGCACTGTATTGCGAAACGCATAAGCAAATAGCTCGCCCGATCTTGAAGGGGGGGATAATTTATCATGGCCCACATGTATAGCACCTATACACTTTTGTCAATAAATAGCCTCTCGGGCAAGTAAGCATCGCTTTATATCCAGTCTAAAATATGTGAAACGCGATTTCCGTGTCTTGCCAAAACTTGAAATCTTTCCAAAATGATTTGACTGCTCCACATCACCGCGAAAGGCCTCTCCGCTGCTCCGGTGATTCCGGCTCCCGCTGCCGGCGCTCACGCTCCCGTTCCGGCTGGAACTTAATGCAGTCCTTTTCAATGGTTATATGCTTTCCCCATTTCTTTGCAGCGTAACGTACGGCGGTGTATTCCGCCTGGGGGTCATGACCGGAATAGAAGATTTCTTTGCCTGTGTCACGGATAGTGCCACCGCTGTACAAAGTAAAAATGACAACGCCTTTGCCGTCGATGCGGCGCTTGATGTCGCCAAGGTCGGAACCCTCGGCGCGTGTTTCGTCGGTGACCTGCTCCATGCGAAGAAAGGCTTGCAGGGTTTTCCTGCCGTTCGCGGAAATATCACTCCGCGCTTGTAGCTCCAGCTCCTTTTCAGCGTATTCGGCGCGGATAGTTGTTTTCGTGGCGTAGTCCAGGCCGTGATGAGTCCAATCCTTTGCCGGGGCTTTAGGCTCCGGGGCGGTTTCCGCCTCCACGGCTTCTTTGCGGGAGCGCAGCACAGCCAAGGCGACTTCGTTGCCGTTCCCGGCTTCCAGTTTCAGGAAGTCTTGCCATGACGTGTACGGAACTTCCCGGCGCACGGCTTCGCGTTCCGGCAGCAAGGCCAGCTTGGCTTTGGCGATAACCTCTTTCTCGTGCTTTCTCGTCAGGGCCAACAAATTACGGCGGTTGCGCGTGGCGATGCTCATGCCCTCAACTTCCCTGCGCTTTGTGGCCCACTCCTGCCGGATAGCCGCAAGCTGTTTATCTTCACGCTCTTTGATGTCCGCCAGCCGATTTCTCCGGATTTCAACGCCCACCTTATATTTGGAGTACAATTCTCCGCGTTCCGGTGAACGGTGTAACGGCTCAGCCTGATAGCGGGAAAGCTCCCGAATGGGGCGCAAGTTCCGGTAGGCTTGGAACTCCCCAAGCCGTTCCTGGAGCCGCTTTGCAGACAGAGCGCGGTCAATGGCGCTGGCTTTGGCTGTATGAACGCCGTGCACGTCGGTGACGACAAGGCCGTTTCCGTGGAGATTGATGCCCAGGCCGAGGGCTTTTAACGTTTCATGCAAATCCTGCCAATGTGTTGCAACATCCAAGGCTTCAAGGATTTTTTCCTTGTGGCGCTTGGCATAGGACTCAAAAGATTCCTGCCCGGTCTGGGCCTCGATTGCAGCGGCTTTCTGGCTCAGGGCGTTTTCCCGGCGCTGCTCCCGGCCGTTGTCCACGCTCAGGCCGTATTCCCGCTCCAGTTCCCGGCATAGCTTGTCGCGCGTGGCGTAATCCCGGAACGGCTCATGCCGGGCATGACGTTCCGGGTGCACCATATTATACGCTATGTGCATGTGGATATTGTTGGTATTCTTATGAATCCCGCAATGGCGCTGATGCTCGGAATAGCCGAGCACGGCGGCAAAGCGTTCCTCAATGGCCTTGAAAGCCTCCGGGGTAAGCTTGGCCTCGTCTTCCGGGCGGAAGCTGACCAGCAGGTGATAGGTTTTCTCTTTGCCGGAACGGGTGTTCAGCGCCTGAGCGGCCTGGGCCTCGACAATGGCAAGCTCGTAATCATCTTCGGCGGCGCATCCGGCGCACCAACTGGCAAGGCATTTTTCGCCTTCATGCCCGGCATCGGTTATGTAGCGGGCCAGAGTGCCGTAGTTATCGTGCGCGGCCCCGTAGCCAACGTGTTTGCTGATCATCGTATTCTCATGGCGGCGGTTTTCATTTCGCGTTGTCCGGCTTCAAGCTCCCGCAGCAGGCGGCGCAATTCATGCTCCGGGCCTCTGCCGTCCGCCAGGGCGGACTTGAGCAGACCGCCCAGCCTGCCGAGGTCGGCGCGGGCCTTGATGATTTCCTGCACGGCCTGTTTGTGCTCCAATGTTGGCACGGGGATGCCGGTGCATACCCGTTTGGCGAAGGCAGAAAGCGATATGCCAGCCCTGGCGGCGGATGCGGATATTTCCGCGTGTTCTTCCGGCGTGAGATACACGGTGATGCGTGGTTTTTTCGAAGGCATTTCGTCCTCCTGAATTTGGGCGACTTTGGGCGTTGAACGTCCGCAGGATGTGAATAAGCCGCTTTACCTCCCGGAGGGCAGGACGCACGGTACATGTACCGTGCCTGTCCTGCCTCTCCGTTGCACTGCCAAAACATGTACGAATATAAAGAACTGACGCCTTCTGCCCATTTGCGTCATTATTTTCCTTATTGCGTTAAATGTGGGCAGTTCTGTAATAGGTTTCATGAGATTTCATTATCTTCGTCAGTTGTGGGCTATATGTGTTAATAAGCGGCAGCACGAGCAATCTAGATCAGATGGCGTCCGTAACATCCATTTTTCTCGGATCGGGAAACGCATTCCCTGCCCCGCCGACAATTATCGGGCCGCCTGTCTTCAGTGGAGGCGGTGGTGCGCTTTTCGGCTTGTCTTTTTTCCTGGAGTGCAGGCGCTTGCCGCCTCCACGCGCATAGTCGCAGAAAGCGGAATAGCCGCACGTCACCCGGCCTTGCTCTCTCATGCATTCATAGACCAAACGGACGCTGTAGCCCTTGACGAGCATGGCTTCCACCTCTTCACGGCAGGCGAAGTATTCCACGCGGGCTGAACCGGGCCCGCCCGGCGTTACCTTAGGGCTAGCGTTCATCGTCCGCCTCCTGCTGCTGATTGCTGATGCGCCCACTTATCTGATTGATAAACGCGGTGATGTCTTCGGCCCGCCAGACGGTAGTGCGGGGGCCGAGCTTGATGGGCTTGGGATAGCGCCCGGTGCGGCAGCCTTCCCACCACGCGCTTTTGCTGATGGGAATGATGGCAAGAATTTGCGGCAGACGAAGAAAACCTGATGTGGGAATGTTGGGAAACATACGAAAAGCTCCTTTTGATGCTGTTGCGTCACAAAACAAAAATGCGCTCCTTGGACACCGTTGGTCAAAGAAGCGCATAGGCTTGCTCAAAAGAAGCTCTGGGGCTTGCTGAACTATAGCGTAAACATCATTTCTTCCATGTCCAGTAGTGCGGTAAAAAATTTACAATCCCTATTCGGACACTGAAATACGTTCAAATAATCGGCGAAATCCAAGCACCCTGTTCTGTAGGCCGCCCGCAACCGAACCATACTTTAATGACAATCAGCAGGGGTATCTACAATCCTGAGGAGCCACATTCCCAAATTGTGTTCTACATCTTTTTACGTTATCCTATGGAAAACAGATTCTTATCTTTTTTTCTTTTGGCGTAAAAATCCCGGCAAGCCGGGCGAACGGAATATTTTCAGGATGAAAATGTGGACTTTACAGAGTGAGTCCACATTTCCACAAACAGCTTTACAATATAAGAAGACTTGGAAAATGACTAAGTACAGAATAGAATGCCAATGAAGATTAAACGAGGTACGCCATTTGACACTCGACGAACTAAAAAGAAACCTTCAGGCTTTTTTTTCTGACGGGCTTGTAACCATCGTAGGGTCTGGTTTATCTTGTGCCGAAGGTCTGCCAAGCATGGGCGATCTGGCAGATGAACTGATTTCACAAGTCCCTAAAAAATGTACTCCCAACGACTTAATCGTTTGGGAAAAAATTGCGGCCTTGCTAAATGGCGGAACAAATCTAGAAGCAGCTATTACTGCACATAGTTGCTCTTCGGATCTTGAAGACATTATTGTCGAGATAGTAGCAAAAATTGTAGCTGCCGCAGAAAATCAAGTAATTAGAGAATGTATTGAGGCTGGCAGGGAGTTAAAATTTTCATCTATACTTCCCTTTTTGAGCCCACAGCATCCTAAAGTTTCAACAATTATTACAACCAACTATGACAGGCTGATTGAAGTCGCCGCCGAATTGCAAAATTTTTGGGTTGAGACGGGCTTTTGTGGGAAGTTGATGGGCAAATATGACCAAATACAAAGCAGACACCAAGGTGCAACCGGCACCTCAAAGATAAGATCGACCGTTAAACTCACATTTCCTAATAGAGTCATCCTTTCGAAACCGCACGGTAGTTTAGATTGGTTTTTACGTAATGGAGAGCCAATTTATTCTAATCTCGATGTCTCCAGCAGACCTCTTATAATTACGCCAGGAAATTCTAAGTATAGGCACGGATATAATAAACCGTTCGACAGCCAAAGAGATATAGGCAACAGAGCAATTGATGTCGCTAAGGCAATTTTGATAATTGGGTACGGATTTAACGATGACCATCTTCAAACACATTTGGCTCAAAGAATTAATGCTGGAATTCCGTGCTTGGTGCTAACGCGAACTCTTACGGATGCGACAAGATGCATCATAAAAAGTTCACCATCCGTAATAGCATTAAGTAAAAATGACCCCAATGGGACACTTATTACTAGTTCTTCTGATGAATTTTCTATTGATAGCATCAATATGTGGGATATCGAATCCTTTACGGAAGAGGTTTTACGATCATGAGCGACTTCACAATTTCTTTCAATGAATCAGATTATCTTGGTAAAGTTGCCGCTGTTGATACTAATAAAGTCGTAGTGACAATTGAAGACCATGATAAAATGACCAATATTTCTGTTGGCAACTTAATTTCGATTCAAGGGAAACTGGGATCTGAGTATCTCATTGGAATGATTGAACGAGCAACTCGTTCTACTGTTGAAAAGATGCTCGAAAAAAATGATAACATTTTGGAGGATGAAGCCTTTGAGCTTGGCGACAAGCAAGAAGACTTAATTAAAATTATTCTTATAGGCACATACAGAACTGTTGATGGGCAAAACAAGAACACATTTAAACGCGGGGCTGATTCATTCCCGCAAATAGACAGGGCTTGCTATCAACTTACTTCTCATAATTTACAAAATTTTATGAATCTTCTTTCATCTGACGTGAAAGAAGAAGAAAGAATGACACTTGGGCATTATATTGCTGACCAAAAAGCTATTGCAATCGCAAATGGAGACAGTTTTTTTCAACGGCATGCCGCAATTTTAGGTAGCACTGGGTCAGGGAAAAGTTGGACTGTAGCGCTGATACTTGAACGTTCAGCTGCTTTGAAATATTCAAATTTAATTGTTCTGGACATGCATGGCGAATACGCGCCCTTATGCACAGAACAGCGCGCTTTTGCTGAACAATTTAAAATTGCTGGCCCAGGCGATCTCAATAGCAAAAACGAGAACACTCTATTTCTACCATATTGGATGTTAAACCGTGAAGAAATGTTGGCGATGATACTTGACAGGAGCGATTCGAACGCTCCTAATCAAGCTTCAAGATTCACTGAACATGTACGTCAGCTCAAGGGCGAAACACTTGCTTCTCTTGGGAAACACGATGTACTGGATACCTTTACTGTAGATTCTCCTATCTTTTACGACTTATCGCGCTTAGTCGACACGCTCAAATCAGACGATATTGGTAAAAAGGAAGGGGCATCGGGGAAGCCGGTAAATGGCGATTGGTATGGTCGATTGACTAGATTTATCGCTCGGCTTGAAGCAAAAATTGAGGATAGGCGTTACGGTTTTCTTTTTCAGCCCCCTAGCAGTACGCAAGACTATCAATGGCTCGCGAACATGATGCAAAAACTTTTCGAAACTGGAGGAGGCCAAAAGGGAATAAAAATTATTGATTTTTCAGAAGTACCATTTGATGTTTTGCCAATTGTTGTTGGCGTTTTTGCTCGCCTTCTTTATAATATTCAATTTTGGATGAAACCAGACGAACGCCATCCAATTACATTGGTCTGTGATGAAGCTCACTTGTACCTTCCGGTCAAAGACGAAGCAGACGCTCCGGAAAAACGCGCATTAGAAGCGTTTGAGCGAATTGCAAAAGAAGGAAGGAAGTATGGCGTTTCTTTACTAGCAGTGAGCCAGCGTCCTTCCGATGTTAGCCGAACAATATTAAGCCAATGTAATAACTTTATGGTATTACGACTGACAAACGATCAAGACCAAAATGTTGTAAAAAGGCTTGTGCCTGAGTCAATGGTGGGGCTTACAGATATTTTACCTTTACTCGATACGGGAGAAGCACTCATTTTTGGAGACTCAATTTTATTACCCACCCGCATCAAGGTAGATATTCCTTCAATCCACCCCGCCAGCGCCACTAGAAAATTCTGGTCTGATTGGTCGAGTCAAGCGCCAACTCCTGGCGCTGTTAGCAATGCTATTGAGACCATGCGAAAACAAACCAGATAACCTTACTGCACGGGGATGCCATGTTTTACGTAGGAAATATTGATCAATGGATTGCAGAGATTAATGATACTTGCAGGGAGCATCATATCAGCCTGAAGGATTCTATTTTTATTTTGATGTTATTTTCGTCACTTGATTCTAAATATGTAAAGTTTTTTAAAACAAAAAAACAACAAATATCATCATTTTCTGGAAAAAATGTTCATATTTTTACACCAGTTATTTATGAAGAAGATACAATACCGGATAGCGAGGTTCGCTCTCTTAGAAATGAATTTATTAAAGAAGGAATTTCCATCGACTCTGAGCCTACTGCAATATTTTTTACATTAAAAGAATCAAGTTGCGGAGAGAATGAATATAGTCACATGCCAGCCATATTTTCTGCATACAAATTGCCTCAAAAGGAAAAAATTGAACAAACAACAAAAAATATTGTTGAAACTTGCATTTCTCACCGTGATGATATTGCAAAATTGACAAACTCTCTTTCAAAAGCTTTACAAGCAAAAAACATAGCTGCGCTTAATACTTTCGCAAGCTTGCCGAAGGAACTTGGTAAGGCTTTCACTCAACCTTATATTTTTCTTAGCCATTCATCCATTGACAAGCCCATTGTGCGCTGCTTCTGTTCATCTTTGCGGTCATATGGATTTCAGCCATGGTTAGATGAGTCTGAAATCCAGCCAGGAGATAATATAAAAAATTCGGTTGAACAGGCTCTTAAAAAATCTGATCTGCTTCTAGTATTTCTTTCTAAAGCATCCTCGACCGCTCCTTGGGTACACCATGAGCTTTCATTTTTCTCGGCACTTCCAGATGCAAACCGAATTGTGCCAATAGCTTTGGACGAAGAGGGAAAAAAACTTGCCTCTTCTCTTCCTGCAACATTTGGGCGTTTATATCTTGATGCTTCTACTCCCGAAGGTGTGAAAAACGCCGTTGAGCGTATTAGGGCTTTAGTCGAAAGACATTGATGATTTATGCGTTTGCGTGTGGGGAATGAGGTGGGGGAGAACGAAACGGGTTGAACCATTACTAGATAATTAATTGTATTTACTGAATTTTTAAAGAGGATTTGAAACTCTGGCCTTCGCGTTGTGAGCCCAAAAGCACACAGCACATTTGAAGTTAGGCTCAAAAAAGCCACACCAACAGTATTGTGTGCATCCCTGGTCGCCACCCTATGTATATACTATTAGTATATACCAATAGTATATACATAGGGTGGGTGTCATGCAGCAAGCCAAACTATTCCAAAACGGCCAGAGCCAAGCGGTTCGGCTACCCAAAGAGTTCCGCTTTGAGGGCGACAGCGTTGTCATCAAGCGCGTGGGCAAGGCTGTTGTGCTTTTGCCGTATAACGAGCCGTGGGATACTCTTTTAGACTCCCTGTCCATGTTCTCTTCCGACTTCATGGACGAGCGCGTTCAGCCGCCTGTGGATGTTCGGGAGGACTTTTGATGCGCGTTCTTCTGGACACGAACATTTGCATTTACATGATAAAAAACAAGCCGCCGGAAGTGCGCAAGCACTTTGAGCAGTTTGTGCCGGGGGATATTGCCATATCCTCTATCACGGTAGCGGAACTCCAATATGGGGTTGAGAAAAGCGCGGCTAGGGAGAAGAACGCCTTGGCTCTAGAAGCCTTTCTTTTGCCGTTGGAGATTGCCTCGTTTGATACCGAGTCCGCGCTGGCTTATGGGAAAATCCGGGCAGACCTTGAAATACAAGGTACGCCCATTGGCAGCATGGACATGCTCATTGCCGCCCAGGCCATAGCGCAAGGCTTCACCGCACAACCTGAAAGAGTTTGAGCGGATTCCCGGCCTCAAGTGCGAAACATGGGTCAACTCGTGACAGGCGGCATCAAGCCAATGTGAATCCCTACTCTTCCATCCAATTGGAAATTTCAACGATATGTATAAATTAGTGTATAAAATTCAGTTTCTACGCCAAACATAAATCAAAATAGACATTTATTACACATAGTTAATCATCCACGTTCTAAGTCCACCCTCTCCGCCATTTATGCTAACGCGCTGGATTCAGTGCGTTTTTTATTTGGCATGAGCTTTATTCCCTGTGGATACATTTCAGGGATACAGTTTGGAGCTCAACATGCCGCTATCTCACCGGGTTTCTCACCCACGTCGAAGCTCACACCTCACTCTCCATCGCGGTATTCTCTATTTCCGCATTCTTGTTCCCAACCATCTGCAATCATTGCTTGGCAAATGTGAGATCAGGCGTTCTCTGAATGGTCTGGACAGTCGAACCGCACGCTCCAAAGCGTTGCGGCTCTCGCTCGTTGCCCAACACTTTTTTGCCCTGTCCGAAGACCTAGTCGAAGAACGGATACATTCCGTGCAGGATAATATCTCACAACAATTTGGTATTACAAAAGAAAATATCAAATCCGTGGGTACATTCCTGTTCGATTCCACACTGAAAAAAGACCTGTCTCCAGCTTCCCTGACCCTCTTGCTTCCCTCTTTTCTGAGGGAACAAAAGGGAACCCTTTCCATCAAAATATTTTCTGAAAAGGCTGCTCCTGTCCGCAAAGACCCCATACAGGACAAAGCCCCTGCCGTCAGACAAGAAGGCAATATCCTTACCAGGTCAGCTGAAAAAACACGCCGCAGGATCAGACTGGAAGGGAAAAAGGAACTCCCCAGTCTCAGGGACGCTTTTGATGCCTACGTCAAAGCCAAGACGCTTACATGGTCAGCCGCAAGCGCCAAAGACATTCCCCCGCAGGTTCGCCAGTTCGTGGAAATTGTGAGGGAGTTGGAGCATGGTCGGGATATCTGCGTGGATGAGCTTTCTCGTGAGCACATCCGTAGCTACTTCGATACGCTGAAACACCTGCCCTGCCGCCTTTGTGGGCAAAGGCAGTATGCGGGCAAAGGCTGGCTCCAGCTTGCCGATATGGGCCGCTCCGGGCAGATCGAACGGCTTTTAAGCGTGAAGACGATGGAAGTCCGACAGACAAACGTGCGGAGTTTCGTCAACTGGTGCGAGTTGGAGTATCGCGGAGCTGTACAGGCCAAATACGTGAACTCAGGGTTCCCGAAGGTTCTCTCCGACAAGGACATAAGACGAAAGGGCGTGAAACGTGAGTCGTTCACACAAGATGAGCTGAAAGCACTTTTCGGGGACATGAGAAAGTACGTTCAGGCAACGGAAGGCGTATCATCACGCTTCTGGGCTCCGTTGATTGCGCTGTATTCCGGGATGCGGCTGGAGGAGATTTGTCAGCTCCATCTTTCCGATATCGTGAAGGTGGATGGAGTGCTGTGCTTTTCCATCAATGAGGAAAGCGGGGGATCCGGGTATGTGAAGCACGTCAAGAGCTCTGCTGGTATCCGCAAGGTGCCTGTCCATCCTCATTTGTGGGATGAACTCGGACTGGAGAAGTTCGTTGCTTTCCAGATGGGCGAATATTCCGAAGGAAAAGTACACATCGACTCTGCTTTTTCCTGATTTACAGGAAAGAGTAAACGCCGTGAACCATGCCACTGTGAAGCTCGGTTCCGCCCTGACGCACTGGTTTACGCGCTATCGTCGTTCCGTGGGAGTGGGTGGACAACATGGTGAGCCGAGTACCAAGGCTTTCCATAGCTTCCGCCATACGGTGATCGAGTATCTGCACAAAGAGGCCCGTGTGGACCTTTCCATGCTTCAGGCCGTGGTTGGGCATGAGATGGTGGATATGGGGGTAACGGAGAACTACGCTGGTGACTGGCCTGTGAAGGCGTTGTTGACGGATGTCATTCAAAAATTAAATTGGTTTTTGTTTTTTCGGAAAAAGTTAGAGCAATTATCTAATTAGAATAATAAAGTATTCTCCATATTGAGCATAGATGCTTGACATTAGACGCATAGCACGCTATAATCAAAAGAAATTGAAAACTTATTTTTAATTGTGAGAATCTACATGATGTAATCGTAACATTTTATTTTAATTATAGAATACCCAGATGCTACTTTAGCTATCGTTAGGGTTTTCTGAGCCTCAATGAGCAATTTTTAAATTGTTCTTTGGGGTTTTTTTATTTTTTTGGGCTAGTTGTGCTTCATGATGGTCTTAGTAATGTTTATTTTTATAAGGAGAGATGGTTATGAATGAAAACTACGACGATATTTTAAGCTATTATGCTACACAACAACTAATAAACAATCTTACTAGTTATGGTTGTAAATATATTAAATCTAATCAGTTTAATTTTATTAAGCGTAAATTTTCTATCAAGGAATTTCATAAAAATAATATTTTCAAAAATTCTATAAAAATCAACCATAATTTTTCTAAAAATATGATAACGGCGTTGGGAGGCAACAATACTCAATATATTTATAATATTGAAGATTCTCTTCATAAAAAATTATTTGCAGGATTGGTTGAATATGAGGCTTTTCGTCAACTCCATAGTAAAAATAATCATATGTTAGGTTGCCTCTTACTCTCTTGTGATTCTGCTTATTACAAACTAATGCCTGATAGACTCATATGGACTCTTGATCGTAAAACAACTCATACATCTCTGATAGAATTTATACAAAATATATTGAATATTAACTGGCTGGATGCTCTTGCTACGCTTGCTGATATTCTTGGTATGAATTATGAGAATATTTTTTTCTTTTCGTCGGCAGACTCTATCCCAGAAACCGTTGCAGCCTCTGGGGGGATACCGGACACAATTAACCTTCCTAGCCAAAGAGGCGAGGCTATACGTACTGATTTGACTGAGATTATGAGTCCATCGGGTCAGGTCATTGGAGGCGTCGTTCAATACGTCATTGGAGAGCACTTACTTTGCCTCCCCGCAACCTCCATCAATGGCGTTTTGTCTATTGGCAAATGTAAGCCACCGGCTTTTTTTTCTGAATCAGGACGAAATGGATCGAAATCGGAGTGCTATCATCATTTTTTGTGCAGATATCCGTACCGCTACAGCGTTGAATAATGCATTGAAAGAATGTCGAAGGGACACAGGAGATTTTATCGTCACTGGACATCTGGGGACAGACTTGTCCCTTCTGCCGTGGAATTATCTATACGGTCATCCCGTTGTATTCGTACCTGCTCCCAGTACAAAAAGTTTCGCCTCTGTAAAAGCTTACCGTGAGTACATTTTAGGGGCATCTGTAGAACGCTTCTCTGTTGCTAGCAATTTTCTCCTTCACGCTGCTCCGTCCTGTGATCTCCAGAATATGGCAGATGACTTGGATAATGTTGCGGAAGCAGAATTGCTCCGTACGGCAGTCCATATCGACGACATTGAGCGGCCTTCTGTTTTTTTGCGGAATTTGGTCAACAACGCCCGTGGATATGAGGAGTTCATTCAGTGGGGTAAGAACGCTGGCTTTTTTGCCGTACCGAAGCAGGAACTCTCCTTACCTCCAAAACCAACCTCTGCTATCACATTCTTCGATCCTGATACGGTTGAGGAGAATTCTCAGCCAACGGAACTTGCCGACGTTACCGCAGAACATATCTTTAGCGGAATTACGATGCTTCATGGTCCCAAAAATGTGGGAAAAAGTCATGTTGTGCTTAGTGCTGCCAATAGTTTAATCACGCATAATTCCCTTTGGGGTATGTTTCCTGTAAATGGTGTATCTACAAAAACTCTGCTCGTTGATAGCGAAAGCACGCCAAAGAATTTCAAGGATCGTCTTGGAAAATATGAATTGCAGAAACAAAAATATAATTTCTTTTCCATCTGTAAACTTGCATCACATCAAGATGTAAATATTCTGGATGAAGGGTTCCAAGATACTCTTTTGGAAAAAGCAAAAGAAGAAGGTATCCAAACGATCTTTTTTGACAACCTTACATCACTTGTCCCGGATGGCCGTGTTTATAACGCAAGTTCCGTAAATGGCATTTTCCGATATCTGGAAGAAATGCAGAAATGTAACATCGTGCCTATACTCGTCCATCATAGTCATAATTGTCCAGACAACGCTCCCGAGAAGGCAACTATGCGTGGAACGAGTGAGTTCTCTATCCGTGCTCATACGGAGATCGTCATTACCTCACCTAAAAACAAAGGTGAAAACTCCCTACCTAGTTCGATTCTTGATGCTGTGAACCAAGGCGATTTCATAGTGGGAATTCATTTCAAGGTGTGCAAGGCTGCACGCATTTTGGAAGGGAAAACTTTTTGGCTACAGATGCCTTTCAGTGCGACAGGATTCAAGCCCCTCACCATAATCGATCGGGACGGCAAAGAACTTCCTTTGAGCTTCCTTGCGGGTGGGGACTCTGAGGGGAGTGTTGTTCCTTCTATGGAAACAGCAGATGAACTTTCTGATGAGGAAAGACGAGTACTTCAAAAAGCTGGCAGCCAGGGTAAACTGCGAAATGCCGAGGTCCAAGGCCTTTTGGGGTGCGGTGATTCAAAGGCTGGAAAAATTCTCGCTGGACTCGTGGATAAAGGGCTGCTGAAAAAACAAGGAGAAGGCCGAGGCTGCCATTACGTCATAACGGAGTAGCTCTCCCTATACTCTTTTCAAAATGAAAGGCGTTTTTCCCTGTGGGAGAACGCCTTCTTTTGCGCCTTTGCAATCATTTTTTCACCTCCCAAATTCCTTCAAAACACCTCAAAAAAACCGTAAAAGGGGATTTTGTCAAAGTTCACTACAATAATTTCATGTAGTTAAACTAGTTTTACTCAAGCTGCCTTTTTAAATTTTAACGCTGTGCTATATGCGCCTTCCAATCCGGCTGAATATCCATCTGGACTTCGCTCTTATCGCCACCCAACCTCACCCCCTGTACGGATTATTGAAGTCAAATCCACCACAAGGTTGCCGACGACGCTTTCTAGGAGCCATACCATCCAAATCGGCGGTCTGTCAGAATTGCTCAAAGCCTGTTGGGACCAGTCAGTTTTTAATCTTATTTAGGAAACAGGGGAAGTTCTTTACCACAAGATTTCCTTGAAATGTGTAACCAATGCCTTGGAATATTCTCCCCAAGTGCTTCAGCTTGCGACATTCAGGGATGGATTGGCAACATCAACGGAGGAGAGGACAATATGCCGCTCAAAATTGGCTGAGGAAGGTCAAACGGCTAAAGGTATCATCATTTGACCTGCGCCTCAGAAGAGCCTTATCGTTAACGCCCAACGTGAATTCAAACTGATTCCTTCATAGGGCTGTCCCGGATAAGCACTTCTACTCCACTGCCCCCATATCCGTACGGTGCAAGCACCACGGGATCCCAACGCAACACTTCATCATTTCAGATGGAAGCCCTCCAGCGGAGTCACGGGAGAGCCCCATCTGAGATGAAGCTTTTTCCTATATAAAAGGAGCCCGCCCAGAGAAGTATCCGGGAAGCCGTATCCGACGATCTTACCGTTTTGTACCGTTAAGTAGATCCATCAAGATACGCCCTAAGCGTTCCGCCAGTTCCCCATCTTCCGCAGGCTTTCTGCCGCTGATCCCCAGACCGCCGACGCACTTCCCGTTCCCATCGAAAAGGGGAATGCCTCCTTCCAGTGTCGTGAAAGCGGGATCGCAAAAATCGGCAATCGTAATCCGCTCTCTCAACAGCCTTTCATGGAAATCCTTTGTAGAGCTTTCCATGCGCAAGGCCGTATAAGCTTTGCCCTGTGCTATCGAGACTGCCCGTTCCGGCGTACCATCCATAGTGAGCAGGGCGGCGAGCCCTCCACCACAATTGACGATGGCAAGGCATACCGGAGCACCGCCTCGGGCTTCCGCCTCCAATCCGTTCAGGACAGCCAATAACACACGTGTCGAAAGGATATGTTCCATCAATGCACCCATCACAATCCGTCAATTAGGAAAAGGGAAATTTCCGGCACAAAGGTCACAAAACCTAAAACCACCAACATGGCGATAAGGAAAGGAACCGCCGCACGGGAAACCTGCTCGATCTTCACCTTCGTTATGCCGCTGGCCACAAAAAGGTTCACGCCGACGGGCGGCGTCACGAAACCGATGGCCAAGTTGACCACCATGATGACGCCGAAGTGGATGGGGTCCACGCCCACCTTCAAGACCAGCGGAAGCAGGATGGGCGTCAGGATGACAATAGCGGCCAAGGCCTCCATGAAGGTGCCTACCCAAAGCAGGAGCAGGTTAATGAGCAGCAATATGGCGATTTTGTTTTCCGTAAAGCTGAGGATGGCGGACGCAATGCGCTCGGGCACCTGCTCAAGCGTCATGACATTCCCGAATATCGTGGCCATCGCCATCAGCATGATGATAATAGCGGAAGTCCGGGCGGACTCCAGACAGCAGGACCACAAAGAGCGCCATGTGAGCTCCCTGTAAACGAACAAGCCCACGAGAAGGCCGTAAAACGCAGCAACAGCCGCTGCCTCGGTCGGCGTCATGATGCCGCCGTATATGCCTCCCAATACGATGACGGGGACAAGCAAGGCACCCTTGGCGACCCAAACCGCCTTCCCCAAGGTCTTCAGGTTACGCTGACGCGGTGCGCCCCTCCAACCGTTCTTTTTGGCGATGCAATAGGCCACGAGCATAAGCACAAGTCCCGTCAGGATCCCCGGAGTGATGCCCGCCAAGAAAAGTTTACCCACGGAAGCCTGCCCCGCAACGCCATAGACCACGAAAGGATTACTGGGCGGGATCATGACGCCGATGGCGCCCGCGCTCGCCACGACCGCAGCTGCGAACATCTTGTCGTAACCGCGTTCCGTCATCGCCGGGATGGTCAACGTGCCGATGGCCGCCACGGTGGCGGGCCCAGAACCGCTGATTGCGGCGAAGAACATGCACGTGGCGATACTGGCGAGAGCGATCCCGCCGGATAAGCCGCCTACGACTTCATCGGCAAGGGCAAGGAGCCGGTGAGACAACCCTCCGGCCCCCATGAAAATCCCCGCGGCGATGAAGAAAGGGATGGCCATGATCGGGAAACTGTCGATGGACGTAAACGCGACCGAGGCAAGATAGTCAACGGGCAGGGTATTGGCCCCCAGTACGGTCATCAGGGACGCAATGCCCAGACTGAAGGCAATGGGAACGCCGATAAAGAGCAATACGATGAAGTACCCGAAAAGGAGCATGATGGCGTTGAGCTGCTCAAAAAGAAAGACCGGGCTGAACAGGAAAACCGTAAAGAGGACCGCCAACAAAGAATCCGTGGCCCGGATGCGGTAAACTTGGGCACAAAGGTCTTCCAGTGCCCTGAGCACCATCAGTCCAAACCCTACCGGCAAGATCAGGTACGGGATGAAATAAGGTATCTGAAGGGCTGCCGTCGTCTGAGGAATTTCTATCTGCATCCGGACGTGCTCAAATCCCTTGAACAGCATAAACCCGCTCAGGATCAGAAGGCAAAGGTCGACGACGACCCAGCTTGCAGCCTGGAGCCGATTCGAAAGCCTGTCATAAATGATATCGACGCGTATATTGCTGCGCTCTCTGATCGCAAGAGGAATGGCAAGATACGATATCCAGATAAAAATATAGCGCGCCGTTTCTTCCGACCAGACAGAGAGGCCGACATACTGGGAAATCGTATTCTTGAGCGCAAGAGGATCGCAAAACGGGGCAATCATCCAAGCATTGGACGGATCGCCGACAAACTGGATGAGGAACGTGATCAGATACCGATATAGCGTCTGATAGCAAATGATCAAAATCATCGCCACCAAACCCAGAATAAGGAATGGTTTCTCAAAATGCGTATCGGCATAAGCGACCATTTTCTTCAACTTCTGCATGGCTACTCCATTGGCTGGTCAGGCATAAAAAGGGATGCGGATCATGCCGATCCGCATCCCAAGGACGCCTACTTCTGGGTGTCCAGAACCATCTGTACGAGTTCCTTCGGGAATTGATTCATGAACTTGTCCCACACGGGACGGGTAGCCACACGGAATTCCTCAATCTGTTCCGGAGTCAGATCGACAATCTTGATGCCGGCCTTGATAAAGCCTTCACGGGCTTTGGCCTCGTTTTCCGGGTACAGCTTCGTACGCTGATAGGTCAACGCTTCAGCGGCGGCTTCCCTGATCAGCCCCTGAGCCTTCGGGTCCAGCTTGTCCCACCACTTCTTGTTGGCCATCATGACCTGCATCCCGTAGTTATGGACGGAAGTGATCGCATACTTCAGCACTTCGTGGTGCTTGGCGCCATACAGATGAGGGAACGTGTTGCCTTCGCCGTCAACGGTCCCCTGCTGAAGCGCGGTATAGGTTTCTCCCCATGCCACAGGCGTGGGGTTCATGCCGAGGGCCTTCGCAACTTCAACTTCCACGGGGGAATCCGTAGTACGTATCTTGAGCCCCGCGAGGTCTTTGACGCTCGAAATGGGCTTCTTGATCGTTACAAAATTCCGGTAGCCATACTCGGCGTACATGATGGGCTCGAGAGCGATATCATGCGCCACCTTGACAAGGTATTTTCCGAGTTCTCCCGAATCAATGGCCGCGTACAGCTTTTCCTGATTTTGAGGGCTCGTGATATACGGGAGGTCAAAAATCTGATACAACGGCGAAAAGTTAGCCATATTGGGGGTGGAGCTCACCGCCATCTCAAGGCTTCCTTTCTGGGCGCCTTCCATGAGAACGCGGTCGCTGCCCAACATCGCGTTGGGGAAAATCTGAACGGAAATCCTGCCGTCACTTTTCTTTTCGACAAGTTCCTTGAACTTTTCAAAGGCCAAGGTGATATGGTTGCCCGGAGGGGTTGTGTGGGCAACGCGGAAGCTGAATTTCGGCCCGTCATACGCGGCAAAGGCGGGAGAGGTGAAAGCGACCCCCACAAGGCAAAAACATGCAAGCAGTTGACGGCAAAACATCTTTTTCATAACTATCTCCTCGTTTGAAATGATGTTTGAAGCGCACTGTTCCCGTTCCCCAACAGGTGTTCAACGTGGCCGGCCTTCCACATTGGGAAAAAAGAAACAACATCACTACTTGTATTTTTAAAGACAACTGCGCTAAAAAATCAATAGACATTCGCTTTTAAGGGCAGCTTTTGATGCAAAATCCCGGTTTCCAGTACGCATCCAGTGAATACCGGAAAGAGGTATATACAAAAAAATTATGTTATTTAAGCATATTAAAATATCTATAAAACTATAAACGTTATGTGTAAAAAGAGCCCAGCAGAGCACCGACAAGCGGATAGCCCGCTCATGTTCCTGTTTCGCCCCTTCGCGTATTGGCGGGAATTGTGCGGGATAGGCTTCTTCATCGTCTGGCATTGGCAGATTTTGGATATCTCACTCGACGCCAAGCAATCATTTTTCCCCGGAGAACTCGGCGACTCAATCCATCTGTTCTTCTTTGTAAGTCTTACATTTTTGGTTCTTTTTCTGTTGGAGTGCCGGGTGCCCCCCTGTTTCTACCGGGCAGGTCACGACTGGCTGGCTTCCACCGCAACTTTGTGCATGTTTTCACTACTCTTTTCGCTCCCCTTGTTCCCCCAGAAGGAATACAGCACCCTCAGCGTCCTTGTCCTCGTCGTTTCGGGGGCGGGGTCGGCCATGATGCTTCTCGCCTGGCTCCATAGCCTCGTAGCGATACCGTACCGCAGCATCATTTCCATCATTGGCGGAAGTTTCGTCTTTTCGACCGGCATCAATAGCTTCATACATTTCCATCCAGCGACGGCGATGGCCCTTTGCGTCATTTCCTTGAGCATGAGCCGCTTTTTGCTTCCGCATGTCCAACAGCCGGAAGAAACCCCCGAAGAAAAGAAAAAATCCAATCTCCCAACCTTTTTTTACTATCAGCGCATGGGGAACTTGAACCTTTTGATCTGCGCAGCCTGCGGCATCAGCTTCAGTGCCGGATTTTTCTACAACCTCGTGGTATTCCTGCGCCCGATGGGCGAACCCACTCCCCTGATATTGACGCTGCTCTTTGGCATAGGGGGGCTTCTTGCCATCGTCTTCCTAAAGCTCCCGTTGGAAAAGGACATCTACCAAGCCTTCCTGCTTGTTGTCCCGTTCCTGCTTTGCGGGTATGCCGCTTGGCCGATCCTGCACAGTGAGTCTCCGGGCCTGTCCCTCGTTGGGCTACGCCTCGGTTTCGGCCTCCTCGCCGTGTACCTTTTCGTGGCCGTATCGGCCATGTCGACGCGCCTCCAGAAAAACAAAAAGAAAAAACTTTATGCTTGCCTAGGATATATGTACCTCGCGTTCTGGGCCGGATCCCAAGTCTGTTCACTGCACTTTTTCGGCGTATATGGTATCCAAGAATTGGATATTTTGTTCATATTCTTGCTTATCGTATTGTTATCCAGCTGCGGTGCCTGTACATTCTGGCTCTACCAGGCACGATGTTCTATCCAGTATATAGAAAAAACATCACAAAAAAATAATATATTGATTAATTTTTTTATGTCTAAAGGCCTCACTCATCAGCAGTCTATCATCTCAATCCTACTTTCCCAAAAGATATCTGAAGATATTATATGTGATATACTATCCATATCGCCTCTTACGTTAGAGACACATATTAGGAATATACTTAAGCGTATGAATATCAATAGCAAATATGAGTTAATATATATAATAAGGCAAAACAATAAAACTATCATGCCGTATGATAATAAATGATCCTCGCAAAGAAAAGGAGTCCTCCTCAATCTGGAGGGCTCCTTTTTATCCTGCGTGTAGGATTCTGTGCGGTTTAAGTCTATCCAGACAGTCCAAAATGCACAGAATCCCGCACGTACATCAGGATTTTTTTTACAAGAGGAGGAACCCATCTTCATCGATTTCCGCGTTCGCCCGCCCTATAAGAGTTTCATGCGCGGCATTCTGTACGAAAAGTAGCCCGAACAGACCGATCCGCTTGGTCTGACATCGACAAGGAACCCGTTGTTTCCGCACAGAAACATTCCATCAGGCTGTTCATGGAGGAAAGCGGCATCAGTCGCGCCGTCGTCATGGGTCGCAAGGCCGACGAATACGGCGAGGTGACAATGAGGACATCCTTGAGCTGGCCCGCGCCTATCCACAGACTTTTATTCCTTTTGCCGGGCTCAACCCTTACGATGCGGATCTGCCGGATCGCGTCGATGCCTTGGCCCGGCAGGGCTTCCGGGGCGTGTGCCTAGACGGTGGCTGGCGGCGGTCCTTGTATTACGACGATCCGCTTCTGGAGCCGATCTATACGGGATGCGAGAGGCACAGACTCATCGTTTCGCTCACGGCGAGTTTTTTTGTGGGCCCGGACATGACCTATTCGGATCCGGATCAGATCATGCGGGTCGCCCAAAAGCATCCCAAGATGAAGATCGTCGTCCCGCACGCTTGCTGGCCGCATGTAACCAAGGCGCTGGCCCTTTCCATGCTCTGCCCCAACGTCTATCTGTGCCCTGATCTGTATGTACATATCAAGGACGTCCCCCAGGCCGACGAATTCGCGTATGCGGCCAACCATATCCTCAAATACTGCATCATCTACGCCAGCTCCTACCCAGTGCATAACCTTGCCCAGAGTCTGAGCGGCTGGAAAGAGCGCCCCTTCACCGATGAGGTACTGCGCAATACGCTGTGCGACAAAGCGTTGAGGCTGCTTGGAGAGAAATAGCGGATAAGGGTTTCCCCAAAACGATGGAGGCGGGGCGCACAGTGAACGCGTTCCGCCTCCATCGTTTTTCCGTGCCGTGCCGTGCCAAGGAACCCGGAGCACGGCTCAAACGAGCATTTTGAGGAAAAGGCGCAGGGATTCCTTGGACTGCGGGGAAAGGCGACTTACGAGCATGCCGAGTTCCTTGTCCTACTCATGGATATTGTCCTATTCCGGGGTCTTCAGGCGCTGTGGGAGCAGGTTATACCGTTTGACTTTGTTGTACATGGTGCTGAGGGGGATATGCAGGAATGACGCCGTATTTTTGATGTCTCCCCCGTACTGTTCAAGCGCTTCGGCGATCAGCTTCTTTTCGAAGCCGCTCTTCTGAGTTGAGAAGTCCTCGATAGGGACAGCGGCGTCCTGCCGGGCGGGGCCAGCGGCGGGATGACGATGGACGCGCCTTCGGCAAGATTGACGTGGAGCTGGATGCAGTTCTCAAGCTCACGGACATTGC
>QWCK01001071.1_pt1 | contig 42606 bp, 34 predicted proteins | sample 1972571 | NCBI WGS metagenome assembly QWCK01 (sample SAMN09866710, study PRJNA288562) | Human gut metagenome isolate term2_stool, whole genome shotgun sequencing... | isolation source: gut | host: Homo sapiens | place: USA: California | reverse complement strand
CCCAAAATCAAAAGAGATATAGCAATCGTCAACACAAGATACCTCTTTTTTTTATGATAACTATTTTCTATTAAAATTGCTCCAATATAAGAAACAAGCGTCATAAATAACAACAAAAATAAATATTTCGGTCCGTTCCAAGAATAAAATACAAGAGAAAATGTAAGCATTACAATATTTTTTTTCTCAATATCCTTAGAAAAATGATAAAAAAACAAATTTAGGGGCAAAAATACATAGACAAAAAACAAACTGGAAAAAACCATATTTACTCTCTTTCACTAAAGATTATATGAATAATGTTTTAATTTCATTTCATAATTTTTACATTATCTCATCAATGACAATCCATGTCAACCGGCTCAAACCACAAATTATATTGACAAGATTTGATAAGAATAATATAATGAAATTTAATTTCGTTTAATTGTTAAATTATATTTAGTATAAACTCTTTGAATTAAAACTTTGTTACAAAAATAAAACATATTTAGCTTAAAATATTTAAACTATCTTAACATTTAATCATTTAAAAATTTGTAAAAACAAAATTGGAGATTTAATATGCAACTATCAAATAGGATTAATACTCTAAAAGTATCACCGATAAGAAATTTAGCTCCCTACGAAAAAGCTGCTACAAAAAAGGGACTTAACGTTATAAAAATGAATATAGGTCAGCCTGACATAAAAACACCAAAGGAATTTTTTAGTGCAATAAATAAGTCTGATATAGACGTGCTTAGCTACAGCCCATCAGAGGGTAGAGAGGATTTACTATCATCACTTGAAGAGTATTACACAAAAATAGGCTACAACTTCACAAAAGACGACATGATAATCACACAAGGAGGAAGTGAAGGTATAAATTTCGTATTTACCACATTATTAGACGAAGGCGAAAAAGTTTTAATGCCTGAGCCTTTTTATGCAAACTACGAAAATATCGCTCACCTTGCAAATGTAAATTTTACTCCAATAAAAAGAAAAACAGAAGATAACTTTGCTCTACCAGCTTACGAAGAAATATTACCTCTTGTAGACGAAAAAACAAAGGCAATAATGTTTACAAACCCATGCAATCCATCAGGTAGAGTATATACAAAAGAAGAAGTGGAAACCATAGTAAGAATTGCAAAGGAAAAAGATTTATTCATTATCAGCGATGAAGTGTATAGAGAATTTATCTATGACGGTAGAGAATATGTATCAGTAACCAATTACAAAGAGGTTGAAGATAAGATAGTAATTATAGACTCAATTTCTAAAAGATATAGCTGTTGTGGTTCAAGAATAGGTAACATAGCATCTAAAAACAAAGAAATAATGGACAAAATGGTTAAGCTTGCTCAGGTAAGACTATCTGCGTCCACACTAGACCAAATTGGTGCTGCCAATTTAAAAACTGTACCTGAAAATTATTTTGCTGAAATACTTGATGACTACAACAGTAGACGTGATACCTTGGTAAAGGAGCTATCTCAAATAGATGGCATAGTATTTAACAAGCCTGAGGGTGCATTTTACACAATTATCGACCTGCCTGTAAAAGACGCTCAGGAATTTGCAATATGGACTCTACAAAATATAAATATTGATGGAAATACACTACTTATGACACCGGGCTCAGGCTTTTATCAAAATCCTCAGGAGGGTAAAAATAAAATAAGGCTTTCATATTGCTTAAATGAAGAGCAAATAAAACTAGGTATTAGGATACTAAAAAAAGCTTTAGAAGAATTTAATAAATAAAATTAACCAAAAATACCGGCTTATAATTTGAGCCGGTATTTATTTGTTTATTCTTTGCTAACATTTTCTTTATTTGTATGATACAATTAGAATTGTAGTAAGTTTATTTAAAAATCTAACAAATTTTGTATCAATTTTTAATAAAATTTGTTATAATAATTATAATAAAGTAATAATATCATTTATATTATAATAATTTATCAGAAAGTATGCGTATGGATAAATTTGTGAATAAATTTTCTAAATTATACAAAATAATACTTATTGCTACTTTGGTTCTATCCATAGCTAGGTTGTTCCAAGCTAAGGTAGTATTTTTGCTTTCTGGCATTGGTTCATTAATATTATTTTTAATAAAATATAAATCTCAAAATAAATGCGTTAGAAAAAATGTTAAACCATTTTTGATATCTTTCGTATTTTTTTTGACTTGTTTGCTCATGATTATTTTCATCAAGGATATTGAGCATTTATCTTTTTATAAAATATTTCTAAGCTTGCTATTTACCATCTTTATAATATGCACACATATTGGTCTATATGGATTTCTAAGACAGCTAGATATAAAAATTGATATACTACAGCTTGTACTCAACCTATTTTCTTTTTATGCTGTAGTTTTTTGGAGTGGTGGAGAGGCTCTTACCCACTTTTTCAACACATATGTCACTGTAAATAATGGCTATCTATACTATTTGCTCTTTATCAGTATAGTTTCTGAGATTTTTACTCTATCTCTTACTTTGTGCTTGGAAACTGTAAAGCCTCCTAAGGGTATAGTAACTCTTATTTCCACTATATTTTTAACCTTTGCATTTTGCTTTTTCTACTTGCTCAATATTTTTTCAGGCAAATTAATTTACATTGATATCGCAAGTGTGATTATAACAATAATCACTTTGTTAAATTTGGACTTTTCTATGCTTTCACCTGAGGATTTTAAGCTTGAGATTACTATTGAAGAGTCTGAAAATAAATATGCGGACTCTAAAGTATATTTTGACACCTTGAGCCTTAGTGCAGGTTTTTTATTTATCATTTTAATACCTATACTTCTGTTTGCTTTTAAAGAAATTTCCATAAACAGAGTAATAATAAGCATTATAATTTCTTCTTTATACTATATTTTATCTTTATTTTATCTATCTTTCACTGTAAAGAAAAATCTATTGCAATACCATATTAACTTAAATGCTATCAAGCAGGCTGAGCTGGAGCAAAAGAAAAATGAAATTTTAAAAAGCAACGAAATACTAATAAATCAATATCATACTGATTACTTAACAGGTACATGGAATAGGGAAAAATTTTATTTAGATGCTAGTAAGCTTATAGATAGCCATACTCCATTTACACTTATTTACTTAGACCTTGACAGATTTAAGGTAATAAACGACACCTATGGTCATGATACAGGAGATGTAATCCTAAAGGAGACTGCCCAAAGGCTCAAAAGATTTTCCAATGATATCACATCAATTTATCGTGTGGGCGGTGATGAATTTACAGTCCTTAGTAGGATTGTAGATAGGGAAAAGCTCACTCAGTTTTCTCTTGAGCTAATAAACATTGTCCAAGTGCCATATTTGCACAATAACACAAGCTATTATATAGGCTTGAGCATAGGCATATCTGAGTTTCCTAAGGACTCCTGCGATGTGGATACTCTTATAAAATATGCTGATTTTGCGATGTATCGCATCAAAAAATCTTATGTTCAAAATAAAATTGAGTTTTTCACTCAAGATTACTACTTGGAGATAGAGCGTAAAAATAGATTGATTAAAAAACTTGAGAATTCTGATTTCAATGAAATTTTACATCTAAATTATCAGCCTATATTTTATCCCGGCGGAAAAAAGATTAAAAAGGTAGAGGCTCTTCTTCGTTGGCACGATGAAGAATTCGGCTATGTATCTCCTGCTGAATTTATCCCGCTAGCTGAGCAGACAAATATAATCTTCCCAATAACTCAATGGGTGATTGATAAGTCTTTTTCTGATTTATCAAGGTTAAAAAAGGAATATCATGCAGATTTTTCTATAGCTATAAATATTTCACCAAAGACTTTGACGCAAAATCCGTTAATATACAATCTTTTACTTAAATCTTCTTACTATGGGCTTGATAATTCGCAAATTGAGCTGGAATTAACTGAAAACTTCTCAGTTTATTTGATAGATTATATAAAAGAAAAAATTCATGTACTTGACCAAAATAATTTTACTATTTCAATAGACGATTTTGGTACGGGATATTCGTCTTTAGAATATATAAAGGATTTAAAGATTGATACTCTTAAAATTGCAAAGGAATTAGTCAACAATATTGAAGAAATGAAACAGGATTATTCATTGATTGCCTCTATAATCAGCTTGTCAAAGGCTTTAAATCTTGAAGTAATCGCTGAGGGTGTAGAGCACAAGGGTCAGCTAGAAATATTAGAATCTCTAGGGTGTGATTTATATCAAGGTTACTATTATGAAAGACCTGTATCTTTTGATGCTTTGGTTGAAAGATATTTGCAACCGGATAATTTATACAACATAGGCTAGGAGCGAAAATGAAAAAATACGTATTATTTCTTATTTTATCAATAGCATTAGCCACATTAAGTGCTTATGGAAAATTAAGCGGGAAAGAGCCGTTACAATTTACAATATATTGCACGACTTGTTTAGCTTCGGCAGTATTTTCTATTAAAGCAAGACGATTTCAAAGAACCCGTAAGCTTATTTTTACTCTATTAGGGGTAAGTCTTATTTGGTGTATTATTGCGTATGCAATAAATGATTTGAGATACTATGTCTTTCATATACAGCTTGCTTATGACCCTATATCTCAAATAAGCTATACACTTAGCTCTGTTGGGCTTTGTGTATCATTGTTTTTTTTGTATTTTGATATGACAAAAAAAGAAAATGGCTTGCAGTTAAAGATTAACGAACTTTACTCTTTTCTTTTGGTTTCCAGTATAATTTTACTGCTTGGATTTAATGTGTACTCCAGTAGAGTTTATACAAATACTCAATTCATTCATGGTATTTTATTTTCATGTGTTGCCGGTTTATCTGTAGCTATGTGCCTTACTTTATTTTTATCTTCGGGCGTCAATAATAATATTGAAACATCTGCTTTATTAATGGGATACACTTTATTTAGTGTGGGCGATTTATTTTATATAATAAATTTTATCACTGCTGACAACACTTTATATGGTGCAATAGGTACATTTTTAACTGTTTTAGCTTTTTGTCTTTTTTTTGCTGCGGCATACAATATATATAATAACAAATCTACTAGGTATTATCAGATATATTACTCAAAAATGCAACTTGAGATTATATTTGTCATATCTTTTTTAATTCTAATAATTCCATTTTCATTATACTATTTTGAGATAATAGAAATCGCCTATGTAATAGTAATATCTATAATGTCTGTAGCTTACCAGCTTTTGAGTTTTTTTATTTCAAAATCGGTACTCACTAAGCAGCTTGCCCATGAACAAAAAAGAATTCAAGCTGAGCTTGACTGGGAAATAAGTAATAGGTTAAGCAATCTCAATGATATTCACGAAAAGTTAACAATACAGGTAACAACGGACAGTCTAACTTCATTAAAAAATCGTAATTACTTAAATTCATTTCTTGATAATCCACCGGCAGATTTAGAAAATATTTATTTAGTATATCTAGACATAGACAAATTTAAACCCATCAATGACACCTATGGTCATACTATAGGTGATGAGGTTATAAAAAGTTGTGCATCAAGAATTCAAAAAATATGTCCTCCTGATACTCTATGCTTCAGAGTTGGCGGGGATGAATTTGTAATAGCTACTTCAAATTCAAGCAGGAATAAAATCATGGATTTAAGTCAACTTTTAATTTATGAAATCAAAGAACCTCTTAAAATTGGAAAGCACACTTTTGCTTTGTCTGCAAGCATAGGTATATCTTCATATCCTGATGATGCCGGTAATGTAAAAGCCATACTTAAAAATGCAGAGCAGGCAATGTATTCATCAAAATCTGACAAAATCGGCGGCAGAATTACTTTTTATGATGAGGTCAACGATAATTATTCACAAAAAATAAATATGTTGGAATTTATCATAAATAATTGCTTGCCCGATGAACAGTTAGCTGTACTATATAGACCTATATACAGTATTGATAAGAAAAGAATAGTTGGCTTTGACGCAAAAATCGACTGGGGTAAGCTGACTGACTATAGTGATGAGGCGGATATTTTATCTATATTGGAAAAATCCCAAAAATTATACGATATTATCATTTGGCTAGTAGATGAGGTAGAAAAGCAATTGTTTTTATGGAGAAAGACCTATTCTTTAAGCTTTTGTTGCCACATTTGCCCTCCGCTACAGACATTTAGCTTTACTGATATAGAAAGTAAGCTTTATCAATCTTTAAAAGAGAATAACCTTTCAAACGGCTCTATTATAATTGATTTGGACGAAAAATCCGTAGAAAATTTATTTGAAAACAATAATAATATTTTATTAAAATTATCCGACTTAAACATTCCTGTATGCCTTACAAATTTTGGTACTGGCTATACTGCATTTTATAACTTGAAAAAATACAAATTTGATTATATAAAAATTAATAAAAATTTTGCTAACAATATTGATTATGATAACAAAGATAGTAAAATCTACTCAGCAATAGTTCAAATTGCTAAGACATTTTCTCAAAATGTTATATCAACAGGTATAAATACAAATTTGCAAGCACATCTTGCACTTGGCTTTGGTGTAGACGAATTTGAGGGCTTAGTGCTTAATGATTTTGCTCCTGCTGAATTTTTTGAAAAAAGATTTTCATCAGGTTATTATGATGAGCTAAATTGGAGATAGGCTATGTTAAAAAAATTCGTACATTATGTATTCTTAAATATAATAAGTATGCTGGCGTTGTCATTTTACATTATTATTGACACTCTTTTTATTGCAAACGTGTGTGGTTCTAGTGGTGTAGCCGCTTTAAATATTTCACTACCCGGCTATGGGTTCATATATGGCTTAGGTCTTATGCTTGGGGTAGGTTCGGCTACTAGATTTAGGATTTTTTATAATGATTATGATAAAAAGTGCGCTTTTTTTACAAAGGCGCTCTTTTTTGCTAGTATAATTTCTATTTTGTTTATGATAATTGGTTTATTTTTTTCTGAGCCGATTTTAAGGTTATTGGGTGCAAGTGATGCGGTCATGCCCTTTGCCTTTCCATATTTTAAGTATATGCTGATTTTTACACCTGCATTTATTTTTAACGATATTTTGTTGTCCTTTATTAGAAATGACTCAAACCCAGGGCTTGTCTCATCGGCAGTAATGCTAAGTTCCTTTGCAAATGTATTTTTAGATTATATTTTTATGTATATTTTTAAATGGGGAATGTTTGGAGCAGTTGTTGCAACTGGGATTTCTCCAATCCTATCCATGATGCTACTATCTGTCCACTTTTTACAGCATAAAAATACTTTTAAATTCAAATTATCGTCCCTTAAATTAATAAAATTTACAGATTTCTTTTATCAATCAGCACTTGGCATTTCTTCGCTTATAAGTGAGGTTTCATCAAGTATTGTAATAATTATATATAATTTTATATTGCTCAAATATGTTGGTGATATTGGCGTGGCGGCTTACGGAGTGATTGCTAATATATCCTTGGTCATTATTGCAGTATTTAGAGGTATAAGCGATGGTATACAGCCTCTTATAAGCGAATACTATGTTAAGCATGACTATAAAAATATTTGGTTTATAATAAAATTGGCAATCGCTCTTGCCCTTATATTGATGAGTTTAACATATTTATACTTCACACTTTTCCCAACTACTGTCACCAATTTATTTAATCCTACTAGGGATTTAAAATTCGAAAAAATCGCTATTGATGGTATGCTGATTTATTTTATTGGTAGTTTTTTTGCCAGCATAAATCTAATAGTTTCGGTAGTTTCCCAAGCTATAGCAAAGCCTAGACCTGCCTTTATTATTTCCATGCTACGGGGTATAATATTAATTGTTATTTTTGCACTTGTCTTTTCATATTTTTGGCAGGTGAGAGGAATGTGGGCATCTTATGTAGTAACTGAGCTGGTTGTAGCTATTTTTTCACTTTTTTCATTATCAAATATTATGGAAAATGAATTTATAAACTAAGTATAACTGTATAAAGGGATTTATCAATGAAATACAATGATTTTTGTGACATTACAGGAATAAAATATAATAAAAAATCTTCAAAAACAATTTTTAAAATCTTATCCAAAAAAATATTAAATTCTCAGCAAATTGAAACTCTAAAAAATGAATTAGCTGATATCTCAGGTACTGATTATATTGACCTAGAGCTTACTTATGATGTAGACAGCAAGGATTTAAAAATTGTTGAACTATATATCTCATCATTAATTGACCGCCTAGGGGCTTTGTGTCCCTCCACTAAGGCAAGAGGTGAGCTGCTGAGTTTTAATTACAAGGATAATATTTGCACTCTTACTATAGAAAACACTGCTATGCTCAATTTACTTGAGTCTAAAAATATTCCTGAGCTTTTTACAAAAAAAACTCAAGAAGAAATAAATAAAAAAATTACCTACATTTTAACTCCCGGAGTTTGTGAAGTAAACTTTGACTATCTTGATGATTTATCAAAAATTGCAAGCGAAGAAATCCCTATAGCAAAAACTGTAAAGGATAAGCCAAAGGAAATAAAACAAGTTGAAATCAGAGGAGAGTCTGAGGACATTTCTCAAATCACCTCTCCAACTCAAAGCTCTATTGTGTCCGGTTCAGTCTTTGCTCCGGAGATTAGGACTACAAAAAATGGCAAACAGATATTAAACTTTATAGTCGGAGACGAAAAAGGTGCTATTTCTGTCATGAAATTCGTTAATGACAACGAATATATTCCAAATGCAGGAGATTTTGTAAAAATAAGTGGTGCTGTTGAGCTGGATAATTTTTCCCACGATTTATTACTCAGAGCTAAAAAAATCCAAAAAATCCCAAAAGTCATAAAAAAAGATACAGCTAAGGATAAAATGGTAGAGCTCCATGCCCATACCTATATGTCACAGTCAGATGGTATAGAAAGTGTAGGAGCACTTTTTGACAGAGTTAAAGCCTATGAGCAAGACGCTATAGCCATTCTTGACCACGAAGTCGTGCAAGCCTTTCCCGAAGTAATGGAAAAGTCAAAGGCTATGGGCATAAAGCCAATTTATGGCTGCGAATTTAACATGGTTGATGACGCAGAGCAGCACATCAAGACTTCAAAAATTGCAGAATTTTATGATACTTATGTAGTATTTGATATAGAAACCACAGGATTTTCCAATATAAATGACAAAATCACAGAAATTGGTGCTGTAAAAATCTCTGATGGTAAAATAATAGACACCTACTCTCAGCTAATAAATCCCGGTATACCAATACCGGAAAAAATAGTTGAACTAACCGGAATATCAGACGTACTTGTAGCTGATAAACCATCTATCGAAGAAGTTTTGCCTACTTTTTTAGAGTTTTGCAAGGGTTCAATTTTAGTTGCTCATAATTCTGAATTTGACACAGGCTTTATCAGACAAAATTCAAAAAATCAAAATTTGGATTATAATTTCGATGCCATAGATACACTGGTGCTATCAAGATTACTACTTACTAATCTTAAAAACCACAAGCTTGATACTATAACTAAAGAGCTTGACGTAGTTTTGGAAACTCATCACAGAGCAATTGATGATGCTACTGCAACAGCACATATATTTTTAAAATTTATAGAAATTCTCAAGCAAAGAGAAATGATTAATTTTAATGATATAAATGACAAAATAAAATTGACTAATATCAGTAAAATCAGACCTACCCATGTTAGTGTACTGGCTAAAAATCAGGCAGGCATAAAAGATTTATATATACTTGTAACCATGGCTCACACCACATATCTTCAAGGAGCTACGCCTGTCATACCAAAATCAGAGCTGAAAAATTTAAGACAAAACATTTTGATTGGAGCAGGATATCTTGACACAGATGTGTTCAACTTTGCATTAAATGCCAAAACCGATGAGGAAATACAAACCTTGATGAGCTTTTACGACTATATAGAGCTTAACCCAACAGACTCTATGACAAGCCTTATAAACGAGGGTAGGGTAAGTGGTAAAAGTGAGCTTGAAAATATCAATTCCAAATTATATTTTAATGCGAAAGAAATTAATAAACCTGTAATTGCCAGCAACAATGTCCACTATTTAGACGAAAAGGACATTATTTATAGAAAAATTTTAAAAGCATCAATAAAAAGAAAAGACGAAAGTCCGGATAATGTTTATTACTATAGGACAACCACACAAATGCTGGAGGAATTTTCATATTTAGGTGAGGAAGTAGCAAAAGAGATTGTAATTACCAACACCAATGCCATAAAAGACATTATAGAAGATGCTCAGCCTGTACCTGATGGTACATTCCCACCTGTAATAGATGGTGCTGAGGATGAGCTAAGAAATAGCTGCTATGAAAAAGCAAAAAATATTTATGGTGAGGACTTACCTGAGCTTATAAAGACAAGGCTAGATAAGGAATTAAATTCCATTATAGAAAATGGCTACTCTGTACTTTATATAATTGCAAAAAAATTAGTCGCTAAATCAAATTCTGATGGATACTTGGTAGGCTCAAGAGGTTCAGTCGGCTCATCACTGGCAGCTTATATGAGTGATATCACCGAAGTAAATTCACTCCCTCCTCACTACATTTGTGACCATTGCAAGCACAGTGAATTTATATTAGATGGCTCATTTGGTGCAGGTGTAGATATGCCTGATAAAGCTTGCCCTAAATGTGGTCAGACTATGAGAAAAGATGGCTATGATATACCGTTTGAAACATTTCTAGGCTTTAATGGAGACAAAGAACCCGATATAGACCTTAACTTTGCCGGCGAATATCAGCCAAATGCCCACCAGTTTATCATGGACTTGTTTGGAAAAGACTATGTATATAGAGCAGGTACAATTAGTACAATTGCGTCTAAAACAGCCTTTGGTTATGTAAAAAAATATGAAGAGGTTTCCGGTTTAAAATTTTCAAACAAACAAGAGATTATATTACAAGAGGGTATTACCGGCATAAAAAGGACTTCCGGTCAGCATCCGGGCGGTATTATGGTTTGTCCGAAATATAAAGACATATATGACTTTACACCAATTTCATACCCTGCAAATATGAAAAAGTCTGAGACTTTAACTACTCACTTCGATTATCATTCCATAAGCGGACGTATTTTAAAGCTTGACATACTTGGTCACGATGGTCCATCTATGATTAAACAGTTGGAATTTTTGACCGGTACTACAGCTACAAATTTACCATTAAAAGATGAAAAAACCTTAGCTATATTTTTAGGTACAGATGTCTTACAAGCAGATTTGTCTGCAATAAATTGTAACACCGGCACACTTGGTATACCTGAGTTTGGTACAGTATTTGTACGTCAGATGCTTGAAGATACAAAACCAAAAGCTATGAGTGAACTCATCAGGATTGCAGGACTTTCACATGGAACGGATGTTTGGCTTGGAAATGCTCAGGAATTGATTAAAAATAGCGGTTTAAGTCTTAATGAAGTAATATGCACTAGAGACGACATCATGCTATATCTAATTCAAAAGGGTGTAGAAAAAAAGACCTCCTTTGATATTATGGAAAAGGTCAGAAAAGGTAAAGGATTGTCCGAAGACCACGAAAAAGCCATGAGAGAAAACAGCGTACCTGACTGGTATATAGACTCTTGTAAAAAAATCCAATATATGTTCCCAAAGGCTCACGCTGTAGCTTATGTAATGCTGTCGATAAGGATTGCATACTACAAGGTGCATTATAAAGAGGCATTTTATGCTACACATTTCACGACCAAGGCTGAAGATTTTGATATAAATATAATATCTAAAGGTGAGGACGCTGTACTTACAAAATTAAATCAGATAAATATGCTTGGTAATGATGCTACTACAAAAGAAAAGGGCATGGCTCAAGTTTTAGAAGTAGCCTATGAAATGTATAAACGCAAAGTAAAAATAGGTAAGGTCGATTTATATAAATCAGACGCATCTCAATTTTTATTGGATGAGGATAAATCTCTTATACCTCCATTTTTGGCAATACCCGGACTTGGTAGGGTAGTGGCTGATAAAATATTTGCTGAGGCAAGATTAAGACCTTTTGTCTCACTGCAAGATTTAAAGCAGCGTACCGGTGCATCTAAAACAGTTGTGGAGCAACTACAAGAAAGTGGCTGCTTAGATGGATTATCTGAAACAAATCAGTTGAGCTTTAATTTTTAATGTGAATAAAAAATAAATCTTTTATATATGAAAAGGAGCACAGATGACTATCCTTGTGACTGGAATTGTTTTAATACTAGCACTTTTAGCTATAAAAATTTCCAATCAGTATGGAATACCGTCCTTGGTACTTTTTATTCTCCTTGGAATTAGTTTTACCCTGATTGGTGTTGACTTTAATGATTACCCATTTTCTGAAAAATTTGCATCTCTTGCCTTAATGTTTATCATGTTCTATGGTGGCTATGGTACAAAATGGCAAATGGCAAAGCCTGTAGCACTTCCCTCTGTTATTTTAGCTAGTGGAGGGGTTGTTTTAACCGCTCTAATTACCGGAGTTTTTTGCCATTTTGTACTTGGTTTTGACCTAATTCAGGCAATGCTGCTTGGTTCAATAGTTGGCTCAACTGACTTTGCAACAGTATCGTCTGTCTTGAAATCAAAAAAATTAAATTTAAAATATTCCACTGCTCCACTGCTTGAAATGGAGTCGGGCTCAAATGACCCGTTTGCATATACTATGACAATGATTTTTCTTGCTATTTTAAGTGGCTCAAAAGTAAATATTGCAATGTTAGTTATACTCCAAATAACTGTTGGGATTTTGATTGGTTATATAGGTGGCAGAATATTTTTTATCCTACTTGAAAAAATCGACTTTAGTGAAGACGGAATGCTATCAGTTTTTATGATTGCAGCTATACTATTAATCTATCAAATAAGTGCTATGCTTGGTGGCAATGGATTTTTAGCCGTCTACTTATTCGGCATTTATATAGGAAATAAGGAATATAAAGGCAAAAGACAGACTGTTTTCTTCTTCGATGGTATTTCCAATATAATGCAAATTGCTCTATTTTTTATGCTAGGTCTGTTATCAGAGCCTAGCAAAATAATTTCTAATTTAGCTCCTGCATTTTTCATAATGCTCTTTATGACTTTAATTGCAAGACCTATTGTAATCCTTTTAGTTTCATTTTTCTATAAAATGAAATTAAACCAAGTAATTACTGTAACTATCTCCGGTATAAGGGGAGCTGCTGCAATTGCTTTTGCAATTATGGCTGTAAACCAAAATATTCCTTTTGAAATAGATATTTTTCATATAGTATTTGGAATATGTATTCTTTCAACATTAATACAAGGTAGTCTTATGGCAAGTGTCTCTAAAAAAGTCGACATGATAGACCCAAATGACTCCGTACTTAAAACCTTTAACTCTTATCAGGATAAATCTGAGATTGCTTTCATAGAGACTTCTATAAAATATAATTGTAATTTGAACGGCAAAACTTTAGCCGAAATATCTCCTATTTTTGATATCATTGTAGCTAAGCTTATTAGAAATGGTAAACAAATTGTGCCAAAGGGCGATACAGTGGTACAACCCGGCGATAGAATTATAATAGGTGGCAAGGAATACTTTGACTCTTCAGGAAAAGATTTGCTTGAAATTACTTTGTATGACAATCACCCTTGGACAAATAAAAAGGTCATTGACATAGATTTGCATCATAGAACCCTGATAGTAATGTTGCTTGATAATAAAAATAATGTCGTAATTCCTACCGGACAGACAGTCTTAAAAAGCGGTGATAAACTGGTTTTATATTCTTTAAATGATGAAAACAGCTAATATATTTCTACAAATATAAAAACCCCTATGACTTAGATTGCTCTAAATCATAGGGGTTTTATATTAATCATTTCTCTGAACTTTTTTGTGTATGTTCATTTTTTCTAAAATTGTTATTTCTTGATTTTTTATCACCATTGTATGGTCTATCTTTTTTGTATCTTCTTTCTGATAAGTCCTTGTGGTAATTTTTCTTGTAACTTCCTTCTTTTTCATTTTTTCTTCTATATCCAGCAGAGGCTTTTTTATATCTCTTTGCAAGTCTAAGCGGAGTTTCAAAGGTCAGGTGTACCTTTGCAGTCTTTTTATCATTTTTGGTCAATAATTTTAACGCAGATATTATAATATCCACTGCATCATATTCTTCTAGTAGATTTTTTGCTATTTTGCCAAGTTCTTCTTGTCTTTCTGTTTCTATGCCGTCTTTAATCTTATCCTTGGCTCTTTCCATTACTGCACTTTGGGCTTGATATTTTGTAGGTGCACTGATTTTTTCTACTCTACTTTTTGTATATTTTTGGATTTCTTCCAAAAATTCCATTTCCTTTGGATGCACAAAGGTAATAGATGTGCCAGTTTTTCCTGCTCTGCCTGTTCTTCCTATACGGTGAACATAGCTTTCTATTTCCTGTGGCAGGTCAAAGTTAATTACATGGGTAACTCCCGAAATATCCAGCCCTCTAGCTGCTACGTCCGTAGCCACTAGGATTTTTATTTGTTTGTTTTTAAATCTTTCTATTACTTTTTCCCTTTTTTCTTGTTTCATGTCACCATGGATACCCTCTACATCGTATCCTCTAGTTTTTAGGGCATTTATCAGCTCATCGACTCTTCTTTTTGTCCTACCAAATATCATACAAAGGGGCATTTGATATATATCTATTAATCTGCATAGGGCATCAAATTTTTGATTTTCTGATAATTCTATATATTTTTGGTCTACTGTATCTACTGTTACTGTCTTAGGATTGATTTTTATATGCTTTGGCTGTTTCATGAACTTTGTAGTTATATTTTTAACCCTATCCGGCATTGTAGCAGAAAAAAGCATTGTGAATTTTCTGTTTGGTATTAGAGATAATATTTTTTCTATATCCTCAATAAATCCCATTGATAGCAGCTCGTCTGCCTCATCTATAACTACTGTTGTAATATTTTCAGTCTTGACTAATCTTCTGTCAATCATATCCATAAGTCTACCGGGTGTAGCAACTAAGACTCTTGGGCGTTTTTTTAGCCTTTTAATTTGTTTGCCAATATCTTCTCCGCCATAAATTGCTGAGCTGTCAAAATCATAGTATTTTAACAGTGCATTTATTTGGCTGTCTACTTGGGTACATAGCTCTCTTGTAGGCGTAATTATTATTGCTTGTACCTTTTCATCGTCTTCGTCTATATTTTGTATTATAGGTATCCCAAAGGCTACTGTCTTGCCTGTACCTGTTTGTGACTGTCCTATAACATCTCTATGGCTAAGAGCCTCCGGTATTGCCTGCTCTTGTACCTTTGTCATTTGTGTAAAGCCCATATCTTCTATGGCTTTAAGTATTCTTTTATCTACTTCTAATTGATTAAATTCCATCTTATTCCTTACTTAAAAAAAGAACTTAACCGAGACTCGGTTAAGCTCTTCAATTAACCTTATTAAAGTTTTATAACGTTTGCAGCTTGAGGTCCTCTAGTACCTTCAGTTATTTCAAATTCTACTTCTTGACCTTCATCAAGAGTTTTGAAACCATCAGATTGGATAGCTGAGAAATGTACGAATACATCGTCTCCGCCTTCTCTTTCGATAAATCCAAATCCTTTTTCCGCATTAAACCACTTAACTTTTCCTGTCATGTTTGTTTCCCCCTTAAAAAAGAAATATTTTGTAGTACTTAAAGAACTGTCGCTTTCAAAACATCGCTATTGTTTGGTCCTTCAGTATACTACCAAGGGAAAACAAAATCATTTTTACTTGCCTTTTCTTCTTTAATTACATTTATAAAAATACCACAAAAATGTAATTAAAGCAAGCTTTATTTTGATTTTAATGTTTAACTTTGCTAAAAAAGCACACATTTAATCGTTTTTCTAATAGTTGTGTTATTTTTACAATTCTTGTGTTAAATTTATGTGAATTGCCTTAGTATATACATCTTAATATAAACTTACATTTTTACACAAATTTTTTTCGCTAAATTGTCTATGCTTGATATATAAGTATTTTTATGTTATAATTATTTTTACTGTGATAGATGGGGAAGTAGCGGAGCCTTGTAACCTGCAATCCGCTTTAGCAGGGTCGATGCTCGTTTTGAGTGTATATTTTGCAGAGCCGTCCTAATATAATTTTCGTTGAGATTGTAGTCTCATACAATAGTGTGTCGTGAACCCCGTCAGGTCAGGAATGAAGCAGCGGTAAGCGAATTTCATTATGTGCTGTGAGGGTGCTGCGGTTGAGTTAATTATTTTTGGAAACGTCTGTGGAATATATGCGAAAGCGAGTTCACAGTTTTTTTATTTTCTTTCTTTTGAGGTCTATTTATGAAAATAATGATTGTTGAAGACGACCTGCTTATACGCAATCAACTAAAAAAGGAATTAGAGCAATGGGAGTACACCATAATTGATGTAGAGGATTTTTCCAAAACCCTCTCTATTTTTGAGGACTCTGAGCCTGACTTGGTATTGATGGATATAAAGCTGCCCATATATGATGGATATCATTTTACAAAACGTATCCGCAGCATCTCATCAGTGCATAATATTTATATCCTCTAGGTCAGATAATATGGACCAAATTATGGCTCTTGAAATGGGTGCAGACGATTTTATATCAAAACCCTTCGACATGGATTTTTTGATTACAAAAATTAAATCCAGCCTAAGAAGAGCTTATACTTACGACAGTTCAGATAAAAAAGATGCTTTAGTTTTAATTATACATATCAATGGTTTCAAAGAGCTACGTTATGATGAATTTAAATACACTCTTTCATTTGATGAAAGGACTGTTGAGCTCACTAAGACAGAAAATACTATTTTTAAAAAACTTGTAAATAATATTGGAAATTATGTCACAAGAGACTCTCTTATACAAGAGTGCTGGCAAGGCGATGATTATATTGATGAAAATACTCTTTTTGTAAATATAAGTAGACTTAGAAAAAAACTTTCGTCTATTGGATTAGATAATTTTATTACTACCAAAAAAAATGTTGGATATAGGATAGAAAATGCAAATCTATAATTTTTTAATTTCTAAATCTAAAGAATTTATATTGTTTTTATCACTACTTAGCGTCAGTATTATTTTAACAATTTTATTTGATATCCAAATTCAATTTTTAATCACCTTATTAATTTCTCAATTTTTAGTTTTTTTATATTATATGATAATTTCCTTTACCTCATATAAAAAGGTTCAGGATAAAGATAAACTCCTTCACGAATTAGAGCAGGCTTTGAGAGAGGAAAAAGAGCAAAACCTTAGATACAAAAATAAATTGGACGATTATTTTTTAACTTGGATACATCAGATAAAGACGCCTATTACCTCCTTAAACTTGATTGCTAATAATTTTTCCTTGGAGGATAAAAACACCATTAAAATTATTGCCTTATCCATAGAAAACTACACACAAATGGCTCTGTCATACTTAAAGCTGGGTGACTTTTCAGCGGATATGGATATTAAAGAAGTCGATATCTCCGAAGTAGTAAAAGCCTTGATTAGAAAATACAAATTAAACTTTATTTCCACTAAAACCCCTTTAGATTTTGAAGATTTTAAGAAAATCACTATATCTGACAAAAAGTATTTGTCATTGATGCTTGAACAGATTTTAAACAATGCACTGAAGTTCGCCAATGGTAAAAAAATAATTATAAAATATAATTTTTGTGAGAATTATCTAATGATAAAAGACCTTGGTATTGGAATAGACAAACACAAAATAGAAAAAATATTTGATAGGGGTTATAGTGCGTCTTATGGTTTAAATGAAAATAAATCTACAGGCATAGGTCTCTATTTGGTAAAGCAAATATCTAACAAACTTGGTCACAAGGTTGCAGTTTATTCTGAGGTAAATATATATACAGAATTTAGAATATATTTTGATTAAACTTACAAAATTGTAAGTTTAACTTTCACTTTGTAATGTTAGATAAAAGCTACATTCTCTTTTTTATTTTATAATAAGTTATATAAATTAAATATAACTTATTATTTTTTATACTTTAATTCGGAGGATAAATGAATTTACTAACAGTAGAAAATCTTAAAAAGCTATACAAAAGCTCCAACACATTAGCACTTAAAAATGTAAGCTTTGAAGTACAAGAAAAAGAATTCGTAGCAATAATGGGAGAAAGTGGCTCAGGTAAAAGCACCTTATTAAATATAATTGCAACCTTGGATAAGCCAACTGAAGGCACTGTTGTAATAGCTAATCAAAATACAGAAAAATTAAGTCCATCTCAAATAGCCACATTTCGTAGAGAAAAGCTTGGATTTGTATTTCAAGATTTTAATTTAATAGAAACTTTTTCAGTTAAGGATAATATTTTACTACCTCTTGTCTTATCAGGTGTTGATATTGACACCTTTGATAGCAAGCTTGATTATGTATCAGAAAAACTTGACATCAAAGATATTTTGTCAAAAAATATCACTGAGCTATCCGGTGGTCAAAAGCAAAGAGTAGCTATAGCAAGGTCTTTAATCACATCTCCAAAGCTCATACTCGCTGATGAACCTACCGGACAGCTAGACAGCAAATCTGCTGAAAATGTAATGCAAATTTTTAGCTCAATTAATGACGATGGCAATACAATCTTGATGGTTACCCACTCAATCAAGTCTGCGTCCTATGCAAAAAGGGTGCTGTTTATAAAAGATGGTATCATTTTTCACGAAATCTACAAAGGAGCACAAACTAACATAGATTTTGCTGAAAAAATAGCCGACTCCCTCACTCTTTTAAACAGAAGAGGTGAATAGCATGATTAATAAACTGGCGATAAAAAATCTAAAATCCAACTCTAAGGACATTGTATCTTTCATACTGTCTAATGCTATGATGTATGCTGTACTTTTTGTAATGACCAGCCTTACAAAAAATCAATATGTACTTACAAGACACCCTCTACTTATAGATATGATTCAATTTGGAGTATTTATAGTCTCAATAGTAGATGTTATTTTTACTGTATACTCCCAAAGATTTATCATCAAAAAAAGATTTCAAGAATTATTTTTATACGAAGTTCTAGGACTAGAAAAAAAGCATATAATAAAAATGCTTTTTATAGAGTCTGCTTTTATATTTGTATTTACTGCTATATTAGCTGTAGTTACAGGATATGTTCTTGGTATATTTTCATTTTTATTCTTGCGAAAATTATTGAATATTACACTAGATGCTTTTAATATATTTAATTTTGAAGTCACCTCCCTTGCCTTTACTATTTTTATAATGGTTGGTTCATTTTTGCTCAATCTTGCTATTAATATTTTCCATATAGCTAAAAAAACACCTACTGAGCTTAAAAATTACCAAATTGAACCTGAAAAAGAACCTAAAACAAAAACCCTAAGCACTATACTTGGATTTGTTGCATTGATCTTAGGATATGCAATCTCCTTATTTACAAACAACCCCTTTAATGCAATATTTCTATTACTTGTCGCAATACTGCTTGTAATAATTGGCACATATTTATTATTTACCTCTATATCAATCTTTATACTAAAGCTTGAAAGAAAAAATAAAGCTCATTATTACAAGGTAAAAAACTTTTTAACTATATCAACACTTATTTATAGGATAAAATCTAACGCAATAAGCCTTGCAACAATCACCATACTTTGCTCAGCGGTAATAATATCCACATCTACAGTTTTGACTATAGGGCAGACCACTAAAAATATGATAATCGATAACGATTACGTCATGACCGGTATACTTGATAAAAATAAATTAACCCTACAAGCCATAGATAATAAAATATCAGAAATTGACAATAAATTCGCTCCCTCTTTGAGCATGGATAAATCTTATTTTATCTCCTACTCAATCACTTGCACTATAGACGAAAGCGGTGTAATTAAGCCATTAGATAGCAGTAACTCACAAGATTACAGCAAATATACAATGCTTACTATTACCACAAAAGATTTTTACGAAAAAGCTTTCAACGAAAAACTACAAAACATAAACTCTGAGCAAATATTTTTTGGTACTAATAGTAAGAAAACTGGAAGTCTAAAGCAAATAACCCTATTCGACAAAACCTACCAAACCATACCTACTCAAAAAAAAGGTGATAAAAGAATGGTAACAGATAAAACCTTTTTAATAGTAGATAACTTTGATACATTTAAACATTTGGTAAATTCATTTTCAAAAATAGAAAATAAGCCCTCTCAAATATATAATTTATTGTCCTATAATATTTTCATCAATCAAGGTGATACTGACATTTACAATTACTTAAAAACTTTTTCTGAGCAAAACTCTCTTGAGCTTTATGATAAAAAGGGGCAAATTGACTTTTTACAAGAATTTTCCGGTGGTTTTTTATTCCTAGGTGTGCTCATATCTATCGTATTTACTATAATCACATCTCTTGTGCTTTATTATAAGCAAACAGCTGAAGGCAATGAAGATAAAAAAAGATATGATATTCTCAAAAAACTTGGCATATCAGAAAAAATGGCACAATTTATAATAAAATCACAAATGAAAATTGTATTTTTAATGCCTATAGTTGTGGCAGTAGTTCATAATATTATAGCCAGCAAAATTATGTATAATATTTTGAGATTATTTGGATTGTTAAATTATTCTTCCTATTTTAATAATTTGATATTAATATCGTCTATATATGGGATAATTTATTTTATATCATATATGTTGGCTCAAAAATCATATAAAGATATAATTTGGTAATTCAATTATAGTTTAAAATTTTATTGAACATTCCTATTAATTAAATAAATGGCAATAAAAAATACCTTTGTAGTTTTTTACAAAAGTATTTTTTATTGTTTTTTTATTTTCACTTAATCCAGTTTCGTATTAAGCTACAGTTTTAAACTATTTATTATTTCTTCTACACTTGCTGATTTTCCAGTCCAAAGCTTGCAAGACTCAATCCCCTGACATAACAACATAGGTACTCCATTTGTATTTTGTAGATTATTTTGCTCAGCATATTCGATTAGCTTTGTTTTTTTGTCACTATACACTAAATCATATATAAACGCTGAGGTCTTAGATAACACCTCCTTACTTGATACTATGCACTGATTTTTATCTTTTAGTCCAAGAGAAGTGGCATTTATAAGCATATACGCATCAGAAAGCTCATTTTTTATATTTATGTCATTTGACTCTATTATTCTGACTTTTGTTTTAGATTGCATTTTATTTGATATAATATCAAGCAGTCCTTGAGACTTGTCTCTATTTTTTTCTTTTTCTACTATCACTATCTCTGAGGCAAAGCTCTTTGCAAGCATTATACCTATAGCTCTACCCGCTCCACCCGCTCCTACTACTAAAATTTTTTTATTCCTTATGTCTAAATTTAAGTATTCTAGCGAGGTTATAAAACCAATACCATCGGTGTTGTAACCAATAAGTTTTCCATCATCACCTATTACAACAGTGTTTACAGCTCCGGATAATTTTGTCTCACTATCTATTTCATCTAAATACTTTAATATTTCAACCTTTAATGGAAATGTTATATTCATACCTCTTGCATTTAAATTTTTTAAGGATAATATTATATCTTCTAAATCTTCTTTTTTTGTATCAACAGCCAAATAACAATAATTTTCTCCAAGCAGTTCAAATAAAAAATTTTGCAATTTTGGAGATTTGCTATGTGAAACCGGACTGCCAAGCAGTGTTATTAATCTTGTAGTTGCATCTATATAATTCATAATCTTATACCCAATAAAATATTTTAATTTAATATATACTCTAAAATAAAATGTTCCACGTGGAACATTTTACAAAAAGGTGGAAGTCATTTCCACAATTTTTATTTTACTTGTAAAGAAAAAAAGGCGGAAAAAAAGCTCCACCTAATTTGCATTTTGTTTTTGATATTCATTTTTTAACTTTGATAAGATTTTCTTTTCCATCCTTGATACTGTCATTTGAGACACATCAAGCTCACTTGCAAGCTCCATCTGAGTTTTGCCTTGGAAATATCTATCATATACTATCTTTTTTTCAATGTCAGATAAGCCCTGCATAAGCGCTGACAACATATCAATATTTTCTATTTCTGTGTAATTTTTATCTTCTTCTCCAATCAGCTCACCTAATGACATATCCTTATCCTCTCCATCATTATCATACTTTATATCTAATGAAATCGGAGAATAAGCTTGAGAGGCATCCATGGTTTCCAGCACTTCCTCTTGAGTTATGCCAAGCTCATTTGCTATGTCTTCAACTGTTGGTATCTTTTTTTGTTCTTGACTAATTTTAACTTTTGCCATATTTACTTTTTTGGATAATTCCTGAATTCGTCTAGGAACTCTAATAGACCAACCCTTATCCCTAAAATATTTTTTGATTTCTCCTATTATTGTTGGTGTGGCAAATGATGAAAATTCAAATCCTCTACTTAAATCAAATCTCTGTATTGCATAAATTAAACCCATTGATGCTACCTGAAAAATATCTTCGTAATCAATACCTTTACCGATGTATTTCTTAGAAAGAATTTCAGCTATATACATATTCCTATTGATAAGTTCATTTCTTATATCTAAATCTTCAGAACTTCTGTATTTAGCAAATAACTCCTTGTCGGTGAAGCCATCGTACTGATTAGTGCTCATATGGCTACTCCCTTCTTAAAAGCTTTATATGTTTTCAAGGAATTTTACCATGGTAACCTTGCTACCTTTACCTACTTTAGACTCTAATTGAACCTCATCCATTAGTGTTTTTATGATAAATATTCCCAATCCGCCTTCTTTAGGACTATCCATATCCGGTACTTGGATAGTGTTTACATCATATCCTACACCACAGTCTTTTATTTCTATTTTTATTTTATTAGAAAATACTTCCACTGCTATATCAAAATAGGTATCTAGTGCGTGTTTTACTGCATTTGCACAGCCTTCTGATACTGCCACCTTAATATCTTCTATTTCTTCTATATTAAAACCCATTCTGTTTGCTATTGCAGAAACAGTTAGTCTCACTACCCCGATATACTCTGATTTACATGGCAAAGACATATTGACTTTGTCTATATTATCATAAGCGACGTCATTGATAGGCACGATATTATACCTCCATTAAAAATATTTTATCTAAGCCAGTAATTGTAAAAACCTTCTTTACATTGTCTTTTAGGCTATTTAGATATATATCCTTATTTTGAGTTTTTAATCTCTTTAGTGTACCTATCAAAATTCCAAGTCCGCTACTATCTATATAATCTAGCTGGGACATATCTATTACTATATCCATTATTTTTTGCTCTGTAACTTTTTTTAGCTCGCTCCTAAACTGTTCTGCTGTATCTAAATCTATTTCACCCTTTAGGCTGATTTTTTGGCAGTCTCTGCTTTCATCATAATTTGAAATAATACTAAGTGACAAATCAATTACCTCCTAGACATTCTTTTTCTTCTTTTTTGTGCAATGCTTAGTGCTGAGCGTCCTACTCCTTTAAATATGCCTAAATTTGCTATGCCATTAGTCATGTTGTCAGCTCTTATAGACAAATTCGCTATGGATAAAATTATATCCTCTATTTCTCTTTCATTATTATATATTATTCTTCTTGCGTCTTTAACTGTTTCACTTAGACTTTTAAACAGTAAGCCTAGATATACGCTAAAAAATAATACTCCAATGCCCATTAGTAGTATACCTATTTCCCAAATACCTGACATTCTATCTCCTTTTTCTCTAAATTAAAATTATTAAAATTCTTTTACGAACACACTTTGTCCATCTATTGGTCTTATGTCTTTTCCTGTATAGAGTCCTACTGTATCAGTAACAGTTTCTTTTATAGAGTCAATGTCATATTTAAGATTTTGTGTCTTATCGTCTAAACTTTTTTTTGCGATGTCTGCTTGGTCTTTTACATATTGCAAAGTCTCCTTGCCACTTCTTGGAGCTGTGAGCAGGCCGGCTATATATCCCACGCATAATCCTATTACTAATGCCTCAAAGGTGTTTTTTCTCATCATTCCTCCATTATTTTGAAATTTTTAAAATTAATTTATTTAAACTTAATAGTATAAAATAATTTCTTAGTCTACATCCTCAGCTGCTATTTTAGCGATAGAAGAAATAGATGAATTACCCTCAACCCTCATAAGCTTAACACCGCTAGTTGAACGTCCCAAAAGTGATATGTCTTGTACGCAGGTTCTTATCAATGTACCGTCAGAGTTGATTATCATTATTTCATCTTGTGGATTTACTATAACAGCTCCCGCAACCTTACCGGATTTAACTGTTACCTTGTATGCTATTATACCCACACCACCTCTGTTTTGAACCTTAAAGTTGGATAATTCTGTTCTCTTTCCATATCCATTTTCAGAGATGACTAGTAAATCACTGCCTTGTGCAGTAACATCAACTGATATAACCTCATCATCATTTTTAAGTTTCATTGCAGTAACTCCTCTTGTTGCTCTTCCAAGAGGTCTGACTGTATTTTCTGCTATTTGTATTGCAAGTCCATTTTTTGTTACTAGTAAAAATTCAATATTTTTTGGTGTTAAGATTACATTTACTAATCCATCTCCATCATCAAGGTTAATAGCTATTTTACCTTGAATTTTGCTTTTTGTATACTCTGTTACCTTTGTTTTCTTTATTATGCCTTTTCTTGTAAACATTGTAAGGTAATTTTCTTCTGTAGCGGCGTCTGTGGATATAAAGCTTGTAACCTTGTCGTCTTTTTCTAATGGTATTAGATTTACTATATTTGTACCTTTTGCTGTACGTGAAACCTGAGGTACTTTATATACGTCAAGATTATAGATTTTACCCTTTGCTGTTAGGAATAATAGCATTTCATGGTTCTTTGTAATCACAAAGTTTTCTACAAAGTCTTCTTCTTTTGTGGTCATGCAGGCAATTCCCTTGCCTCCACGTTTTTGAGACTTAAATGTATCTATTGGAGCTCTTTTTATATATCCTTGATGAGTCAGTGTTATTGCCACTTCTTCATTAGGTATTGTGTCTAGAATGTCAATTTCTTTTTCTTTTGCTATTATCTGAGTTTTTCTCTTATCATTGTATTTATCAGATATTTCTGTAAGCTCTTGTTTGATAATAGACAACAATTTTTCTTCACTGGATAATATTTCGTTATATTCTTTAATTTTTGCAATTAATTCATTTTTTTCGTCCTCAAGCTTTTCTTTTTCTAGTCCTTGAAGTCTTCTTAGTCTCATGTCCAAGATTGCTGTAGCTTGGATTTCGCTAAGGTTAAATCTATCCATCAATTTTTGTAAGGCATCATCATAGGCTGTACGAATTATTCTTATTACTTCATCTATATAGTCGATGGCTATTAATAAACCTTCTACTATATGCAGCCTTTCTTCAGCCTTTGTCAAGTCAAACTGTGTTCTTCTAGTTACAACTTCTTTTTGGAAATTTAAGTAATAATTTAAAATACTCTTTAGACCTAAAACCTTAGGCTCTCCATCTACAATCGACAAAAGTATTATTGAAAATACTGTCTGCAATTGAGAATGCTTGAATAACTGATTTAATAAAACTGTAGGATTTATATCTCTCCTTGTTTCAATTACTATTTTAATGCCGGTCTTTTTGCTTGACTCGTCTCTTAAATCAGTAATTCCTTCGATTTTTTTATCCCTTACCAATTGACCTATTTTTTCAACTAGCATTGCTTTATTTAGCTGATATGGTATTTCTGTAACTATTATTTCACTCTTACCATTTGGCAATTCTTCTATCTTGGTTTTGGCTCTAAGCACTACTTTGCCACGTCCTGTTTCATAGGCATGCTTGATGTTTTCTTTGCCCATGATTACTCCACCAGTTGGAAAATCAGGTCCTTTGATGTGCTGCATCAAGTCATCCAGTGTTGCGTCAGGATTATCTATCAAGGCTATTAGTGCATCTACAACCTCTTTTAGGTTGTGAGGTGGTATAGATGTAGCCATACCAACTGCAATACCATTTGCACCATTTACAAGTAAGTTCGGAAATCTTGATGGTAAAACTACAGGTTCTTGCTTTTTTTCATCAAAGTTTGGTCTAAAATCTACAGTATTTTTATTAAGGTCCTGTAGCATATACTGAGCCATTTTGTCCATACGGGCTTCTGTATACCTGTATGCTGCAGGTGGGTCACCGTCAAGTGTACCAAAGTTACCCTTACCTTCTACAAGAGGGTATCTCATAGAAAAGCTTTGAGCTAATCTTACCATAGCGTCATATATGGATGAGTCTCCATGTGGATGATAATAAGCCATGGTATGACCAACCACATTTGCTGATTTATGAAAGGGTTTATCTGCTGTAAGTCCTAATTCTGCCATGGCATAAAGTATCCTTCTATGAACCGGCTTTAGTCCGTCTCTTATGTCAGGCAATGCTCTTCCTATTATAACGCTCATAGAGTAGTCTATATAGCATCTTTTCATCTGCTGGTTTAAGTCTACTTCTTTTATTTTACCATGGATATCTTTTATATCTTCACTCATTTATTCTCCTTGTTTAAACCTATTATATTAAATTTTTAGATATTGTATATACCTATTTTTAAATATCAAGGTTTTCAACATATTTTGCGTTTTCTCTTATAAAATCTCTTCTTGGTTCAACTTTATCACCCATAAGAGTGCTAAATATTTCATCCGAACTAGCTATATCATCAACACCTACTCTTAAAAGTATTCTGTTTGCAGGGTCCATAGTAGTATCTCCAAGTTCCTCGGCATTCATTTCTCCAAGACCTTTGTTTCTTGATACGACTACTCTGTTATCTCTACCTATTTCACTCAGCTTTTTGTCAAGCTCCTCAGGTGAGTAAGCATAATAAATTTTTTTACCCTTTTGAATAGAAAATAGTGGAGGTTGAGCTATATATACATAACCTTGTTCTATTAAAGGTCTCATAAATCTAAAGAAAAATGTCAATATAAGTGTCCTTATATGAGCTCCATCAACGTCGGCATCTGACATTATGATTATTTTGTGATATCTAAGCTTTGACTCATCAAATTCATCACCTATGCCACAACCAAAAGCTGTAATCATATTTTTTATAGTATCTGATTGAAGTGCTTTTTCTAGTCTAGCTTTTTCTACGTTAAGTATTTTACCTCTTAGCGGCAAAATAGCCTGATTTTGTGAGTTACGTCCTTCTTTAGCAGAACCACCCGCAGAGTCTCCTTCGACTATGAATATTTCAGATTTTGCTGGGTCTTTTTCTCTGCAATCTGCAAGTTTACCCGGTAGAGATGTGCTATCTAGCACACCTTTTCTTCTTGTAATATCTCTTGCTCTTTTTGCAGCTAATCTCGCTCTTTGAGCTGTAAGACATTTATCCATTATCGCCTTGGCAATAGAAGGATTTTCTTCTAATATTTCTGATAGAATATCAGAGGTTGTTTGGTCTACAGAGGACCTAATCTGTGGATTGCCAAGTTTTGTCTTTGTTTGTCCTTCAAATTGAGGTTCGGGTAACTTTACAGAGATAATAGCTGTAAGACCTTCTCTTACGTCTTCACCTGAAAAATTTTCTTCTTTTTCTTTTAGAGCTCCGGATTTTCTAGCATAATCATTTATTACTCTAGTAAGTGAGGATTTAAATCCTACTAGGTGCATACCACCTTCTATGGTGTTGATGTTATTTGCAAATGAATAGATGCTTTCACTATAGGCATCTGTATATTGCATTGCAATTTCTATGTCATAATCTCCATCCATTTTATCAAAGTAGATTATATCTTCAAAAAATGGATTTTTACCGGCGTTCATAGCTTTTACATACTGCTTTATACCGCCCTCATAGTGATAAGTTTTCTTTATATGAGGTTCTACTCTTAAATCCTCTAGAGTTATTTTTAAGCCTTTGTTTAAGTATGCAAGCTCCCTTAATCTGTGCTCTAAAGTTTCAAAGCTATATACTGTTTCATCGAAAATAGTATCATCCGGTATAAATGTAATTGTAGTACCGGTCTTTTGACTTTCTCCTATTACTTGTATCTCTGATAATGCTTTTCCATAAGAAAATTCTTGCTTAAAAATTTTACCTTCTCTTTTAACTGTAGCAATCAAAGATTTGGATAAGGCATTTACTACTGATATACCAACCCCGTGTAAGCCTCCTGAAACTTTATAGCCACCTGTGCCAAATTTTCCTCCTGCATGGAGCACTGTAAGGACGGTCTCCAATGATGACTTTCCAGTTTTAGGATGAATGCCTGTAGGTATACCTCTACCATCGTCGACTACCGTTATTCCTCCATCAGTATTAATAGATACATAGATTTCATCACAAAATCCAGCTAATGCTTCATCTATAGAGTTGTCCACTACTTCATATACCAAGTGGTGTAAACCCTTTGTACCTGTTGAGCCTATGTACATTCCCGGTCTTTTTCTTACTGGCTCAAGACCTTCTAGAACCTGTATTTGCTCAACGGAGTATTCGGTATTTAATTTTTCGTTTTCCATCTAAAATCCTTTCACTTAACAAAATTAAAAAAAGCAAAAAATACTTTGCTTTTCCTTGCAAGTTTATACAAATTATACCATAAAGCTACAAAAAATTAAAGCATAGCATAATACTAAATATATGATATAAATTTTTATCTGATGCAAAAAGCTTGACTATGGGTAAAAAATTTATATCTAAATTAATTTTATTTAAGCTTTAAAAATAATTAGACTTTGTTAAATAAAAAACTAGATAAAAATCAGATTTTTTAAATTTTCAATATGTTGTATTGAAAAAAAATTTTTTCACAAAATGTGTTTTTTTTGTCTTTTAGATAAAGTACAAATTTTTTTTCAATAGATTAAGAGATAAAAAATATTTTTTATTTCTAATTTTTAGTTGAAAGTTAAAATGATATTTGCTAAACTATATTTATCCACAATGTGAATAAATTTGTTAAAGTTATTAACAAATTGTGAATTCTTTGTGGATAACTTGTGATTATTTTAAAAAATATCCACAAAAAAGCAGAGTTTTGCTGTTTATAATGTGGATTGTTTTTTATTTATCCTGTTGATAACTTTTTATATAGAGTAGTTATTAATATATTATCAACAAACAATTCATAATTTTTAGATTTAGAGGAATATTAATGGACGGACTTACCATTTGGAAAAATATACTTAATCTCTTCAAAGAAAATGTCGGGAAAGATTACTACCGCACCATGTTTGGAGATGAAGTATTAAAATATTACGATTACATAAACGGCACAATATATTTAATGTGCGAAAATGATTTTGTAAGAGATAATGTTGAAAAAAACTTAGAAAAATTATACGCAGTAGCAAAAAGATTAGATTTCAATGATTTAAAAATCAAACCTATCAGAAGTGACCAAGAGATTGTCACAAGCTACAAAAAATTAGAAAATTCTCAAGATGGGATTATAGACAAATTTACTTTTGATAGCTTTGTAACAGGACCATCTAATAAATTTGCCTACGCTGCCTGTGTATCTGTTGCAGAGATGCCTAGCTTTGAGTCTCCAAAAAATGCGTACAACCCATTATTTTTATATGGAGGAGCAGGTCTTGGCAAAACTCACCTTATGCACGCCATAGGTAATGAAATTAAAAATAAAAATAAAGGCTACAAAATATTATATCTTTCTTCAGAAACCTTTACAAATGAGCTTATTACTGCTCTTAAAGAAAAAAAGAACGAAGAATTTAGAGATAAATATAGAAATCTTGACTGCCTTTTGATAGATGATATACAATTTATAGCAAGAAAAGAGTCTACTCAAGAAGAAATATTTTATACCTTTGAGGCACTTCACAAGGCTAACAAACAAATTATAATTTCCAGCGATAAGCCACCAAAGGAAATAGCTACTTTAGAAAGTCGACTGTCCTCAAGATTTCAATCAGGACTAACAGTTGACATACAGCCACCCGATTTTGAAACTAGAATGGCAATACTTAGAAAAAAAAGTGAGCTGGACGAAAAATATGTAAGCGATGATATACTAGTTTTGATTGCAAAAAATATTAAGTCCAATATAAGAGAACTAGAGGGTGCACTAAATAAGGTATGGGCAATATCTTCCATGATGAAAGAGCCTATAACCTATGATTTGGCTATAGATGCCCTAAAAGATTTTTTTGATGCAACAGCAGTTACAAGATTGGATATAAATGCTATTAAAAATATAGTTGCTCAAAATTTTAATATCAGTATTGAGGATTTTGCCTCAGAAAGAAGAACCAAGGATATTGCCTATCCTAGACAAATAGCTATGTATATGGCTAGAGAGCTTACTGATATGTCACTACCAAGCATAGGTAGAGAGTTTGGCGATAGAGACCACACTACTGTAATGCACGCTCACAAAAAAATCAAAAAAGATATCATGCAGCAAAAAGACGGCGTTGATATTAAGATTAATAATATGATTAGAACTTTAAAACAAAATGTGGATAATTGATAACTTATCTACACAAAATTAATATGTTATCCACATAATTATTAAATACTAGATGTCACAAATTTAAATGTATCCACATACTTATCCACTTATCCACAAGACCTACTACTAATACTACTACATTTTAATTATTATTTTTTATTTTGATAAACTTGGAGCCATCATGAAATTCAATATTCAAAGAAACGAATTAATCAGAGCCATCAACATGGTTGTTAGAGCTGTATCAACTAAAACATCTATGGAAATATTAAAAGGGATTTTATTTGAATTAGATAATAATACCCTAACTCTTACTACAAATAATTTACAAATGAGCATACAAACCACACTTCCTTGTCAAATATATGAAACAGGAAAATTTATAATCGATGCTAAAATGATAAATGATATAGTAAGAAAATTGGAAGAGGATACCATACATTTTTCTATAGTAGAAACAACAGATTTAATAGAAGTAAGATGTAAAAACTCAAAATTTAACATCAAATACGTCAAATATGAAGATTTTCCAATGCCGTCTTATATAGATGAAAATTCTTTTGTAAAAATAGATGCTCAAAAATTAAAAAATCAAATATTAAAAACAGGCTATGCAATTTCAGGCAACAATCCAAATCCAATTTACCAATCCCATTTTATGAAAATAGATTATGGTAAAATAAATATGTTTTCCATAGATGGATTTAGAATAGTTATAATGAATCAAGACTACGATGATATGTCTTATGATGATAAAAGATTTATCCTTCAAGGTCAAAGTATGATTGAAATATCAAAAATTATAGAAGATAAGGATGAATTTATCAAATTTGGATACGATGACAGACATATATGCTTTATGACTGAAAATACAATAATAACAACAAATCTTGTAACAGGAAAATTCCTAGAAACAAGCGACTTTTTACCAAAGGAGTCAGATTTTAAATCAATAGCTAAAATTAAGCTTAGTGATTTTAAATCAGCAGTTGAAAGAGTAGCACTAATGTCATCCAACAAGCTTATAAAATTCAGCACAAAAGACTTTTTGATGAATATAGAGTCAAGAAATGATGCAGTAGGAGATGCCAAGGAAATTGTAGATATAAATCTTGAAGGCTCAGATTTTGAAATAGCATTTAATGGAGACTTTATCTTAGATGCTATAAGATACATTGATGAAGAATACATCAATATAAATATAGTCGACAGCTTGAGCCCATGTGTAATTACACCTGAAAATAATAAAAATTATCAAAATGTTGTATTACCAGTAAGGATGAGATAAATGAACGTAGGATTTGTCAGTGATACCCATGGAGACGAATATTTTTTTAAAAAAGCAGTGGAATTTATGTGTGAATATGATATGATTATACATACCGGAGATGTGCAATCATACGGTGAGACATACCCAACCTTTATAAGCGAGTATATATCAACACTAAGTAATATTTACTTTGTAAGGGGAAATGGGGATTATTTTGATGGGAAAAAACTGCTTGGCGTTGAAAATGACTTTGAAAGTAAAATATTTAATGCAGATGGGATAAAAATATTTGCAACACATTCACATATGAAGCCTATGAGTAGCTATATTAGTGAGGCTATAAAAAATGACTGTAAAATTCTTACCTATGGTCATACTCACGTAAAACAATTGCAAAAGACACAAGAAGGTTTAATTTTATTAAACCCCGGTTCTACATCTAGACCAAGAGATGGAATAAAGTCATTTGCATATATGCAAAACGGAATATTAAAATTATATAATTTAGAAGATTTTAGCGTAATAGCACAAATAGAGGTCAAGTAAATATAAAGGAAATTGTAGATGAAAAATCCACGAAAACTATTTGATAAAAAAATGGTTTGTCCAAATTGTCATAATGAATTTGAAACAAAATCTCCTTTTACTAGTAGATTAAGAGTATTAGAATATAAATCTGATGGGCATAAGATATACAAAGATTGTTCACCTTATTATTATGAAGTATCAGTTTGTCCATTTTGTGGCTTTGCCTTTACAAATAGATTAAATAATCCGGTTTATGAAGAGGATGTACCTAAGCTATTGGAATATTTTAAAAATGTAAAGAACTTTAGCAATTATACTGGTGAAAGAACTATACAAGATGCTATAAGGATATCAAAATTGGCTCTTATAATTGCAAAATTGATGGAAGAACCTCATACTCTTGTAGGTGCACAATTTCTTAAAACAGCATGGCTATATAGAGAAATTGGAGATGAGAAAAACGAGCTTGCAAATTTAAGACTAGTAAAGGAGCATTTGACAGAGGCATTTGAAAGTGAAGATTTTGAATATTTTGGATTAAGTGCCCATGTTTTATACAATATATTAGCTGAGACGTCTAGGACACTTGACGATTACAGCAGTGCAGCAAAGTTTTATGAAAAACTTTTTAAAAGTACGACAGCACCAATATATATGAAGCAGAGAGCTCAAAATAATTGGCTGGAATACAATGGAAGATTTTAACAAAAGTATAGGAGAAATATGGTTTTTAACGCAGGAACATATGATGTAATAGTAATAGGTGCAGGACACGCAGGTATAGAAGCAGCACTTGCACCGGCAAGAATTGGTCTTAGCACATTGCTTGTAACCTTATCAATGGAAACAATAGGATATATGCCATGTAATCCATCTGTAGGCGGTACAGGTAAAGGACATCTTGTTAGAGAGCTTGACGCTTTGGGTGGACAGATGGGTATTTCATCAGACAAGACATTTTTGCAGTCAAAAATGCTAAATACCTCTAAAGGTGTAGCTGTAAGGTCACTTAGAGTACAGATTGATAAACAGCAATATCATTTATATATGAAAAAAGTTGTTGAAGAGCAAAAAAATTTAGATATAGTTATGGACGAAGTAATGAGCATAGAGGTAGAAGGACAAAAGGTAAAGTCTGTAACTACAAAGCTAAATGCTAGATACTATGCTAAGGCTGTCATAGTTGCAACAGGTGTATACCTTGACTCCAAGGTATATATAGGAGAAGTCAATTATGAGTCAGGACCGCTTGGACTTAGAGGAGCCTATGGCTTGTCAGATAACCTAAAAAATCTAAATATACCGATACGCAAATTTAAAACCGGAACACCGGCTAGAGTACACAAGGACTCTATAGATTTTAGCAAAATGATAGAGCAATTTGGAGATAAACAAATAGAACCAATGTCATTTTTGAATGAAGGAGTTGATATTGGTGATAATCAGGTATCATGTTACCTTACAAAGACCAATGAAAATACTCATAAAATAATATTGGATAATATAAACCGTTCCTCATTTATAAGAGGTGATATGACAGCTATAGCTGGAGCTAGATATTGTCCATCAATAGAAGATAAAGTAACAAGATTTAGAGATAAAGACTCTCATCAGTTTTTTGTAGAGCCTGAAGGAATAGATAACAAAGAGTACTATATTCAAGGATTTTCTTCATCATTGGCTTATGATATACAATTAGAAATGTATAAGACAGTACCAGGATTGGAAAATTGCAAAATGATTAGACCTGCCTATGCTATAGAATATGATTGCATAGACCCATTATTCTTAAAACCGACATTAGAAACCATAGATATATCAGGACTTTATTTTGCAGGACAAATGAACTCAACCAGCGGATATGAAGAGGCTGCTGCTCAAGGCATAGTTGCAGGCATAAATGCAGCTGCAAAACTAAAAGGCATGGAAGAAATGATATTAACTCGTGACAACAGTTATATAGGTGTACTCATAGATGATTTAGTTACAAAAGGTACAAATGAGCCATATAGAATAATGACCTCAAGAGCTGAGTATAGACTATTACTAAGACAGGATAATGCTGATGAAAGACTGACTGAAATAGGTTATAAATATGGACTGGTTGATGAACAAAGATATGAAAAATTTAAGCAAAAGTACGATAGCCTTGACAAAGAATTAGAAAGATTAAAAAATACCAGTGCAGATTTTAATAAAATAAATGTTTATTTTGAAAATAACGGTATAACTCCACTTTCCTCAAATGTAAACGCATACAATCTTCTAAAAAGACCTGAGGTAAATTATAATACACTAATAGAGCTTGGTATTGGCGATGAACAACTACCAAAATATGTTCAAAGTAAAGTAGAGACTGAGGCAAAATATGAAGGCTATATAGTAAAGCAAAAGCAGCAGGTTGAAAAGTTTAAAAAACTTGAAAACAGACTTATCCCTGATGAAATAGATTATGAAGATGTAAAGGGCATAAGAATAGAGGCTAGACAAAAGCTTACGAAAATAAAACCTCATAGTATTGGTCAGGCATCAAGGATATCAGGAGTATCTCCATCTGATATATCAGTATTGATGGTGTACTTAAATGCTTACAATAAAATAAATGGATAGGTTTATAATTTAAATTAATATTTAAATAAACATAATTTAGTATATAAAACTAGGGGTATATGTTGAGTAATATATTAAAATCTGATAATCTATACGATAAAGTAAAAGAAGATTTAAAATTCAAAATATCAAAATTAAAAAAAATACCAAAAATTGCTATCATTAGATTTGGAAATTCTCCTGCTGATTTAGCATACCAAAAAGGAATTGTTGCTACTTCTTCTAGTCTTGGCATAACAGATGATGTATATGAATTTGATATAAATATTGATACTGATACTATTGTTTCACTTTTAGAAAGACTTAACAATGACGATGACATTGGCGGTATATTAATATTAAAACCAATGCCCAAAAGCTTGGATGAAGAAAAAATAAATCATAAAATATCTGTAGATAAGGATTTGGACTGCATAAATCCGGTAAATAAAGCCAAGGTATATTCAGGTGACATAGATGGATTTATACCACTTTCGCCTAAAGCTGCTGTAAAATTATTGGAATATTACGACTATGATTTAAAAGGGAAAAAATGCGTAATAGTCAATGACTCTCAAATAGTAGGCAAGCCACTTGCTATGATATTGCTAAAAAAAATGGCTACAGTATCTATTTGCCATATTTATACGCAGGATTTAAAAGCCTATACAAAAAATGCAGATATAGTATTTGTAGCCACTGGAGTACCGGAGATGTTTGACAGCAGTTATTTTAGTGAAAATACTACTGTAATTGATATTGGAATATCTCGCAACAAAAAAGGCGAGATGAAAGGTGACCTTGATGAAGAGGAAGTAAACGGCAAAATAAAAGCCTACAGCCCGGTAAAAGGCGGAGTAGGCAAGCTGACAAATTTATTTTTGCTGGAAAGCATGATTAAAAAGGCATTAAAAAATAAATAAACTTTATAAAATATATAAAATAGTATATATGGTAAATTTTATTGATTGGTGTTAAAATTAAATTGACAAATCAATTCTTATACCTTATAATTAAACGATATGATGCGTATTTAATGGATACAAGTAAATAAGCAAGTAAAGGGAGTGATATAATGAATAAAGGAACTTATCAACCAAAGAAGAGACAAAGAAGTAAAGTACACGGCTTTAGGCAAAGAATGAGAACAGTTGGCGGAAGAAACGTTTTGAGAAGAAGAAGAGCAAAAGGTAGAAAGAAACTGTCAGCTTAATACGTTTTAGTTAGCCACTTATGAATTTAAGTGGCTTTTTATTCGTATTTAAAATTATTAAAATTTTTTTGGTAGTATAAATGGATGGCATATATGGATTTTGAAATGCTAAAAAAGGATAAAGAATTTAAATACTTATATTCAAGGGGTAAATCCTTTGCTAATAAAAAGTTGGTAATGTATTATACCTATACAAAAAGCGATGTCCCTAAAATAGGTATTAGCGTATCAAAAAAAGTAGGAAAAGCCATTACACGAAACTACTTGAGACGCATCATAAAAGAAAACCTAAGAAATAGGCAAGACCTTAAAAAAAATATAAACATGATAATTATTGTGAGAGTGGGAGCAGACGACTTAGACTACAGGTCTATGGGCAAATCTCTGTCTCATCTTTTTAACAAGTGTAAATTAACAGTTAATAATAAAGGTGATGAATAATATAAAAATCTTATCAAAGCTTGCAATATTAATGATACGATTTTATCAATCGGCAATATCTCCAGCCATAGGACCACATTGTAGGTTTATACCCACTTGCTCAGCCTATGCACTACAGTGCTATAGAGAGTATAATTTTTTTAAGGCAACATTTCTGACTATAACAAGACTACTTAGATGCAATCCACTTTTTAAGGGTGGATATGACCCAGTTCCCAAGAAAAAGTAATTTCCTTTCAAGGAGGATGATTTGGAGCAAATATCAAACTTCTTTGGAACTATCCTAAAGTTTTTTTATGATATTTCCGGAGAATATTATTTGGCGATAATCTTTTTCACAATAGTGACAAAGCTTATACTCCTGCCTTTTACATTTTCGCAGATGAAATCGCAAGCTGCAATGAAAAGGGTACAGCCAAAAATTGACGCAATTAATAAAAAATATAAAGGCAATCCACAAAAGCAAAATGAATTATTGCAAAGACTATACAAAGAAAATAATGTAAACCCATTAGCCGGATGCTTGCCATTATTGGTGCAGTTCCCAGTTATCATGGCAATGTATAACGTTGTTAGAGACCCAGTAAAATTTGTATTTAAATCTCAGGAAGTTTACGATGCTATACAAAAAGGATTTTTTTGGATAAACTCACTTTCAAATGTTGATGCAATACCAATAGCATTAGGTGGAAAAACAATAGGACTTCCGGGTATATTACCTATACTTTCTGCAATAGCTACCTATTATTCAATAAGAATGACTACAGCAAAGTCGTCAAATTCATCAGAAAACCAAAATGAAATGATGAAATCTATGAACAGCTCAATGCAGGTTATGATGCCAATGATGATGTTATTTTTTGGTATCACACTGCCATCAGGCTTGGTATTATATTGGGTAGTCGGAACAATAGTGCAGATAATACAACAATACTTTATAGGAAAGTATGAAGAAAAACACTTCAATGAAAACAAAACAAAGAGTGTAAAGAATTAGAGGAGAGATAATGGAATTCACGGGTAAGACATATGAAGAAGCTTTGCAAAAAGCAAAAGATTATTATGAAGTATCAAGTGATGACAGCCTTGACATAAAAGTAATGGCAGAAGGAAGCAAAGGATTTTTAGGACTAGGTGCTAAAGATTATGTTATAAAGGTTGAACAGCTGCCTAATTCTTTAGAAAAAAATATAAATGAGTTTCGCAGTGAACAAATTGAAAATGCCAATCAAAATGACGCTATATCAACTACAGCTGCAGCCTCAGTTTCCAGTGAAGAAGATATACAAGCAAAAATGAACCACATACAAAAATTTATTAAAGAAATATATAACTCAATTGATATAGAGCCTGAAATAAAAACTGATTATGATGGTGAAAATATCAACGTAGTTATTAGTGGAGAAGGAGCCTCAGCTTTAATAGGTAGACGTGGACAAGGCTTGGATGCACTTCAGTTTATAACAGGCATAGTAGCTAATAAAGATGCAGATTACAAAAGAGTATTAATAGATATAGAAAACTACAGAGATAAAAGACAAGCCAGCCTTGAACAATATGCAAAATCAATGGCAAGAAAAGCTGTCAGAGAAAAAAGAAACGTACGCCTTGAGCCGATGAACCCATACGAAAGACGTATAGTACATTTTGCTCTGCAAGGTGATAAAAAAATAGAAACCTACTCTCAGGGTGAAGACCCCGATAGATATGTAGTAATATCATATAAAGGCTACAAAAAATATGATAGAATAACACCATCAAGAGTAGAAAACGAAGAACAGCAACCCCGTCCTAAATATGATTACGGCGAATATAAGGACGAAACAGAAGAACTTTAGACTATAAAATTTAATAAAGCCAACGAAATAAATAAAAAAACTGCTGGAGGATAAGCCTTTAGCAGTTTTTTTTGCAGTAATATGAAATAAAGTTTTTTTATTTGAAAATGTAGGTGATATGTTTATGTATTTATTTTCTCTATTAATTTTCCAAGCTATAACTATAGCACTTTGGAAATTTACAAATAATGACCAATACCTATTATTATGTGCGTCAGGTTCGTTTTGTTTTCTTACTTATTCTACATTTAAGAATTTTAAAAAGGATAATAAAAATAAAAAATTATAAGGTTGAAATTTAGCAATATAATATATTTAGTTTATTTATGCCATTTATTCTATTTTAAGATATTGGCTAAAAAATAAAAATTATAATGATTAAACATAGGTCAGGTCTACAATGTAAAATTAGTAATACATTTTAGGATATTATTAAATAAATTATATATCCACATCTTTCATATAAGCAACGAAATTAAAATAATTGTAAAAGTCGACAAAACTTCTCAAGTTATGACTGTCGATATATTCTTTAGGGTCGTAGATATAATCATTGTCTAGTTCATCCCAAACTCCATTTATTCGCTTTGACTGATATAATATTTTTAGGTCGGCACGATAGTAAAAATCCACATTTTTATCTTTGTCATAGGGAGATAATCCATAACATCCAAATTTATCAACATATACACTATATTCTGCTAAATCTACAGTGTCACCGGTGTCACGGCTATAGCTTGCAATAGCATCAAATAAAATAGTCTCTTTTATTTTATTGGCTTTTTGCTCTATAACAAGGTTGAAAAAGATTATAAAAATTATTATTATCGCTTGGGACTAAATATGTAGAGGGCATACAAGATTTAATAGCGGAGGATTTACTGGAAGAGACTGACAAAATAATGTATGAATATAAAAAAACTAAAAAAAATTTTAGAGGAACTGTAAAACTACTCAATAAATAAAGAACTTATAAATTTTGTATTTTATTACCTTATTAAAAAATGATAAGTTTCAAAACTAAATGCAACATCAATCCTAAACCTATGTGCATTTACTTTGTCAAATAACATACATCTTAGATTAAAGACAAAAAAGTTGTTGTAATAATAACTTTTTTGTCTTTATTTATTATTTGCAGAAACAGAATTTATTTTACATATTTATTTATTAAATATCAGCCATTTGGTGGATGTAATTATTATTTTGTTGACGTATAATGAAAAAAAGTTGAAATAAAATAATTAAAAACATTATTTTTAGGAGGCAGTTATGTTAAAAACAAACAATATCAAAAAAATCACAGCTATGCTTACAGTATTTTTCTTAGTGTTCAGTATCACAGCTTGCGGTGGCAAAAAAGTAGCACCTGAAGTAGGCAAGTACAAGGCAATCAGTGTAGAAGAAGGTGGAACAAAGATAGAGGGAGAGACTCTTGAGTCACTTGGTATGGACGTTACATTAGAGCTTAAAGAAGATGGTACAGGCACTATGAACTTTGGTGGTGAAGAAGGTCCTGTAGAATGGAAGGACGGCAAGATTATTGACAAATCAAGTGGAGAAACAACAGAAATAAAATACATACTTAAAGACAATACGATTACGTTGAGTGAGGACACAATGTCAATTGTTCTTGAAAAACAAAAAGAAAGTAAATAACACTTCAGTTTAATTTTAGTATTATGTTTTAAAAGGGTGTGATAAGAAATGAAAAATAGTTTGATAAAAAGTATAGGGACAGGTGTAGCTGTATTTACTTTGTGCTTGGGATTAGTGGCTTGTGGTGGAAAAGATGAAGGAAAAGCACAAGCAGATAAAGCAAAAAGTGAAGCAGATAAGCCTAAGTATGAGCTTAAATATGAGTCAACAGAAGAGCAAAAAATGTCAGAAGAAAAGGTTGAAAAAGCTTCGTTATCAAAATTTATAAATGAAACACTTGAAGGAAACACATTATTTCTGCCGGGAAAAGAACCCGGAGGAAATTTGACATATGAAGATTGTGTAGCTAAGATAGGTAAAGACGCAAATACTTATTTTTATGATGATATGGCTGAACGTAGAAATTACCTATGGTTAGCATCTGATGATGATACAGCACAACTACTTTTGGGATTTAAAAAAGATAACGATAAATGGCTTTTGAGTATGGCAGGGTCAACAAATTTGAATTAGGTTTATGTAGGAGCAGATTTATATTTTTGTCATACATCCTCTAAATATAATAATACAAGCTAAAAGCCTCCAAATTTTATGGGGGCTTTTAGCTTGTTTGATATTAGTTAAGAAAAGGTATTTAGCAAAAATTCTTGTCTCCAATAAACATATTTAAATGGTTGTCTGTATTCGAAATAACAAATGTTATGGCGACTAAGAAGTTTTTTTGAAAAAAGGTGCTTGACAAAATAAATTAATGCTGTATAATAAGTTTCAATAATTTTTAAATTGATGAAAAACTTAATAAAATACTAGGATAAGATGAGTAGCAAAAAATAGTTTTTACAGAGAAGACCGGTAGGTGAGAGGGTCAAGGCGATGTTTTTGTGAATATGGTCTTTGAGTTTATAGGAGTGAGCATAGGTTTGTTAGCTCCTATCGGGAGTCTTTCCGTTATCAAGAGAGGACTGTGATGGCAGTTACAATGAGGGGATATTTGCACCATAATATCCTAAACTAAGGTGGTACCACGTATGATAATACGTCCTTATGTGTTTAATTACACATAAGGACTTTTTTTATACTTAAATTTAAGACGCAACAAGCAAAAAAATCTATATTTCCAATTTATTAGAAAAATTTAAAAAATTGAGGTGATTAAATGATAAGTTTAGAAAACATAACAGTAGAATTTGAAAGAAATAAAAAAATTACAAAGGCACTCAAGAAGGTTAGCCTAAAAGTAGAAAAGGGAGATATCTACGGCATAGTTGGCTACTCAGGAGCTGGAAAGTCTACGCTGGTAAGATGTATAAACCTTCTGCAAAGACCTACCACAGGAAAAGTTTTTGTTGGAGAAGATGAGCTAACTGCTATGGACGACAAAAAAATTAGAACTATAAGAAAAAAAATAGGTATGATATTTCAGCATTTTAATCTGATGAATGCAAGGACAGTTTTTGAAAATGTCTATTACCCTTTAAGAAAGCTAGACATACCAAAAGAAGAAAAAATAAAAAGAGTAAACAATCTACTAGAAATGGTAGAAATTTCAAGCAAGGCAACTGCCTACCCAAAGGAGCTTAGTGGTGGACAAAAGCAAAGAGTAGCTATAGCTAGAGCCTTAGCTACACAACCTGATGTACTGCTTTGTGATGAGGCTACCTCAGCTTTAGACCCAAAAACTACAAAATCAATTTTAGACCTACTAAAAAAAGTAAATGAAAGTTTAGGCATAACAATAGTGATAATTACTCACGAAATACAGGTTGTAAAGGCAATATGCAACAAATGCTCACTTATGCAAGAGGGAAATATAGTGGAAACAGGAGACACTATAGATATTTTTACAAATCCAAAAAATGACATTACCAAAGAATTTATAGATGTGGCACTTCATAAATTGGAAAGTGTAGTAAAACTAAAATCCGCTATGCCGGACAAACTGCTTTATATATTACAGTTTGTGGGAGAAGTTACTTACAAGCCTTTTATGATAGAAATATACAAAAAATTTGCAGTAGAGACAAATATTTTGGTAGCAGACATAAATTATATACAAGGTGTACCGCTTGGCAGTCTTATTGTAAGGTTTGACGGGGAACAAATAGATAGTGCTATTGATTATCTAAATAATAATAAAATAAGAACGGAGGTGGTTTAGATGTTTAAAAATGCTATATCTTTAGGTAATGAATGGTTAGTAGAAACTGTAAAAACACTTTATATGACATTTTTCACAGCAATAATAGCAGGAATAATTGGACTTGTAATAGGAATAATACTTGTAGTAACAACTGATGGGGGCATCTTAGAAAATAAACTTGCAAATTCAATTTTGGATAAATTGATTAATTTTATGAGGAGCATACCATTTATAGTGTTACTTGCAATTATTGCCCCACTTACAAAAGAAATTGTCGGCACACGCATAGGAGAAAGGGCGGCAATAGTGCCACTGGTTTTTGGTACATTTCCATTTTTTGCCAAGCAAGTGGAAAATGCACTAATACAAGTAGACAGAGGCATAGTTGAGGCATCTGAAAGTATGGGCGACTCACCATTTGAGATTATAACAGGAGTTTACCTAAAAGAGGGTTTACCATCACTGATAAGAGTATCAGCTATAACATT
>QWCK01002493.1_pt1 | contig 42629 bp, 44 predicted proteins | sample 1972571 | NCBI WGS metagenome assembly QWCK01 (sample SAMN09866710, study PRJNA288562) | Human gut metagenome isolate term2_stool, whole genome shotgun sequencing... | isolation source: gut | host: Homo sapiens | place: USA: California | reverse complement strand
GCGTGCAAATGATAAGTCGGGAGGAAGCTTTGATTTTGGACTAAATCAGCATACTCACTCTATAGAACCGACTGTATGTCTATTATAGGTCAATCCTCGCTTTTGAATTCCAGCGCCGGCGAGACCATAGCGTTTGCAAAGCCAGTGATGGGCACCAGCGTGCCTGCCCCCGCCCGCTTGGCCACCTTGTCAAACAGCCCCAGGCCGGTGAGCAGCGCCGCCGCCAGGACCAGCGTCACTGAGACAGCGGTCCCTGCCTGCTCCTGCTCTAATCCCAGGCTCTGGTACCACTCCATCAGCCCCTGCCCCACAACGCAGATCCCACCCCCCACGCAAAAGGCCCACGCCAGGTCCTTCCACAGAGGAGAGGGCTTCGCCTTGCTGCGCACCAGTGCGTCATACTCCTGATTACTCAGATCCATTTCCGGTTCCCCCATTCCCGCCTCAGGCGGAGTGATGCTCTCCAGTATGCCCAATTCCGAAAAAATCATGCGCGCCGCATGACCTGGACAGACCCGGCATACAGTGGAACAGGCTGGACAGACCTCCGGCCCAGCCGGAAAGGTGTGGATATGAAATGGTATATGAAAAAAAGCAGCTGATCCCGGTTTTCTGCCTGACGCTGCTGGCCGGGATGGGCCTGCACGCCCTGTACAGGCTCTGCCCCAACGCCCTCACCGCCCTGTTCTCCCCCGTGCGGGAGAGCCTGTGGGAGCATATCAAACTCCTCTTCTGGCCCTATCTGGCCGCCGCGCTTTGGATCTGCCGGGGCCGCCCCACCGCCCTGCGCGCCTGGCTGCTGTCCCTTCTGCTGATGTGCGGACTGCTGCTCTCCCTGGGCTATGTCTACCACATCGCTCTGGGGGGCGAAAGCCTGACCTTTGATCTGGCCCTCTACCTCCTGACCCTGCTGCTGGGCTTCGGACTGCCTCTGCGCTTCTCCGGGCCGTTCCGCGGCCTGCGGTGGCAACTCCCTCTGGCCGCCGCCGCAGGCCTGGGCCTCCTGCTGGCAGTGTTCACCCTGTATCCCCCGGACGCCCCCCTCTTTTGGGACCTGTCCGGCGTCCGTACCTGGATCTCCCATCCCCTTTGACCCCTTCCCTTTCCGTTCCGCCTCTGCTATACTGGATGCACAGATCAGAGAGGAGGATGCGTATGGTCCTGTTCGGTCTCCGGGAGCTCACCCACCGGGACCAGGCCCGGCAGCTGCTGGCCTGGTCAGTCCGGCGGCACTGGGGGCTGGCCCCCCTGCCGGAGCTGACCCTGTGGGAGCGGGGCAAGCCCTATTTTTCCCATCTCCCCCGCCGTCAATTCAATCTGTCCCACAGCGGTACCCTGGCCCTGTGCGCCCTCTCAGACCGCCCTGTGGGGGTGGACATCCAGGTGGTCCGCCCCGCCTGGCGGGACAGCCTGATGGACCGGTCCTGCACCCCCGGGGAGCGGGCCTGGCTGCGCTCCCGTCAGGACCGCCCGGAGGAATTTGCCGCCCTGTGGGCCGCCAAGGAGTGCCTGGGCAAGCAGAGCGGCGGCGGCCTGCCCTATCCCCCTGCCCGGCTAGCTGTCCCGCTGCCCCCGCCGGGCGCCCCCTTCGACCCAGGGGAGGTCTACCTCTCCCAGGGGCGGTTCCTCCGCTTCTACTTCGGCGACGGCTGGGTGGGAGCCGCCTGCGGCCTGGAGCTTCCGCCCCCGGATATTGTCTGGATCGACGCAGATGCTCTGAACGAAAACAGATAGCCGCCGGCTGAGCCGGCGGCTATCTGTTCGTTTCACCATCTTAATTTATTCCAATTCAAATGACCCCGGCCAGCACCAGCGCGAAGGCCACAAAGGTGGCCAGCAGCGCCAGGGCAAACAGCAGAAACCCGGCGTTGAGGGTCTTGCCCTGCCCGCTCTGAGAGGGAGGCACTACGCCGGCCCGGCGCAGCGCGCCCACCACCGGAGGATAGAGCAGCAGGGTGGCCGCCATGTTCATCCCTCCCTTAGCCAGGTTGAAGGGGAGAAACAGGGTGGGCAGAAGGGCAGCCACATCCGCCCGGGAGAAGTTGGTCATGTACAGGGGGGTAATGAGGTAGTTCCACAGCAGCATCACTGCCACCAAGCACACCACGCCGCAGGCCAGACCCAGCACCGCACCCTTCTTGGTGTGCATTTTTTTGTAGAGGTAGGAGGCGGTGCAGCAGAAGGCGCAGGTGGCCAGGGCGTTCATAATGAAGCCGATGGGGCCGGTGGTGCTGATGGTGATCATCTCAATAAATGCCACCAGAATGGAGATGACCGCGGCAGCCAGGGGGCCGAAGGTAAAGCCGCCGATGCAGATCACCACATCCTTGAAATCAAAGTCCAGGAACATCACGCTGGGCATCAGCTTGGACACCAGCATCACGATATAGGCGATCCCGGTGAGCATGGCCATACTGACCAGAGTTTTGGTGTCCCAGGCGCTGCGGGCCTTCGAGCGGACGGCAGGGGAATTTGACATAGACATAAAAAACACTCCTTTTGTTTTGGTACACCAGAAAGTACAAGTCTTCCAGGTGCAAAACAATAAGGAGGTGCGCTGAACGCCTGCGGGTCCCGCAGCCGTTCCATTGTTTTCACACATCTTCTTCCATCCGGACTATTACCGTTGGTCCCGGAGTTTCACCGGGTCAGCGGGCACAATATCAACTTGCTGAAATCGCGCCCGGTCGCGGACTATACCGCCAGTGGGGAATCACACCCCGCCCTGAAGACCGTTCATTCAGTTGTCCAATCCCTATTATACTCAGATCCGCCCAAATTGCAACCCCGAATTGCAGCTATCCCCTTGAACCAGCCAGTGGAAGCACATGGAAAAATAACGGAAACAGGAAATCCGCCCCGGGTATAGAAGGCTCCGCCCGGACGCAAGATAGCTGCGGATGTTCCATCCAAGACGATCATCCAAAGAAACAGAAAAAAACAAAACAAAAAGGAGAGACAACAAAATGTCCAGTAACAGCAATAGCAGCAACAAGCTGGTCGTGCCCAGCGCCCGCGAGGCCATGAACAAGTTCAAGATGGAGGCCGCCAATGAGGTGGGCGTCAACCTGAAGCAGGGCTACAACGGTGACCTGACCAGCAAGCAGGCCGGCTCTGTGGGCGGCCAGATGGTCAAGAAGATGATCGAGTCCTACGAGAACGGCCTGAAGTAACCTGTCCCAACGCATTTGGCCTTTTCTGAGTAGGTAGCCGCAGCCGGGTATTCCATCCCCCATGGGAGGGAGCGCTGTCAGTTGGAGCCGGAGCAGACGCCGGCGCCCGTGACAGTTTTCCTTCCCCAGGGGGTGGCAATACCCGGCTCTTTCTGTTAAAATAGGGGAGTTGCCTCACTCGTGGGATGCGCCCCGTCTTTTTCAGCTGTTCCCACAAAAATAGACCTTCTGATTTAGTAAAAATAGAAAAATGTAAGGGAGAGAAAAATATTTCTTTACAATATTACATTAGCGTGCTAAAATATGAAAGTACCAGGGGGTGCGGTTTGGATGGCCGTGCCGCCGGAATGGAGGTAACTGAATGATGAAAAAGATGTTTGCAACGATGCTTGCCCTCTCCATGTGCCTGTCTCTGGCCGCCTGCGGCCCCAAGGGCAGCGCCAGCACTTCCGGCTCTTCTGCCGGGACTTCCGGTTCTTCCGCCTCCGGCAGCCAGGCGGCCGCCAGCGATGTGGACTATGTGAAGGAAAAGGGGACCCTGGTCGTCGGCATGACCGACTTCGCCCCCATGGACTACAAGGCGGAGGGCAGCGACGAGTGGATCGGCTTTGACGCCGACATGGCCAAGGCCTTTGCCGAGAGCTTGGGCGTGGAGGTCGAGTTCCTGGAGATCAACTGGGACAACAAGGCCCTGGAGCTGGAGAACAAGGGCGTGGACGCCGTGTGGAACGGCATGACCCTCACAGACGACGTCAAGGCCCTGATGGCCACCTCCGAGCCCTACTGCCTGAATGGCCAGGTTGTGGTTCTGGCCGCCGACGTGGCCGACCAGTATCAGACCGTGGAGAGCCTGTCCGGGTTGAGCTTCGCGGTGGAGAACGGCTCCGCCGGCATGGAGCAGGCCGAGGCCGCCGGCCTGGACTATGTGGCCATGGACACCCAGGCCAAGGCCCTGATGGAGGTCGCCTCCGGCACCTCTGACGCCGCCATCATCGATCTGCTCATGGCGGGCGCCATGATCGGCGAGGGCACCAGCTATCCCGACCTGACCTATACGGTGCAGCTCAACAGCGAGGAGTACGGCGTGGGCTTCCGCAAGGGCTCCGACCTGGCAGAGGCCTTCAACAACTTCTGGAAAGAGGCCTATGACGCCGGTACTGTGATGGAGACTGCCAAGACCTACGGCGTCCAGGAGTCCGTGATCGAGAAGTGATCTCCCGCACCAAATCCCATTCCATTTCTGACAGGGCAGAGGGCCGGAAGCGCCCTCTGCCCTGCACTGACCAAAATTTCCGTTGAGGTGAACCTGCGATGTATTCATTCTGGGACGTAAATGTCGCCATGCTGGAGGGCTCGGTGACCACACTGCAGATGTTCGTTCTGACGCTGCTCTTTGCCCTGCCTCTGGGCCTGATCATCTCCTTTGGGTCCATGAGCCGTTTCTCCCCCCTCCGGTGGCTGACCAAGACCTTTGTGTGGATCATCCGGGGTTCCCCGCTGATGCTCCAGATCCTCATCGTGTTTTACGGCCCCGGCCTGCTGTTCGGCTGGAAGGCCCTGCCCCGCTTCACCGCGGCCCTGGTGACCTTTGTGATCAACTACGCCTGCTATTTCTCCGAGATCTACCGGGGCGGCATCCAGGGTGTACCCAAGGGCCAGCAGGAGGCCGGCCAGGTGCTTGGCATGACCAAAAGCCAGATCTTCTTCAAGGTCACTCTGCTCCAGGTGGTCAAGCGCATCGTTCCCCCCATGGGCAACGAGTTCATCACCCTGGTGAAGGACACCTCCCTGGTCCGGGTCATCTCCGTGTATGAGATCATCTGGGTGGGCGAGTCCTTTATCAAAAAGGGTATGATCTGGCCCCTCTTCTACTGCATGGTGTTCTACTTACTGTTCAGCGGCGCGCTCACCCTTGCCCTGGGGTGGGTCGAGCGGAAGCTGAGCTACTTCAAATAAGGAGGCGGCGAAATGTCTATTTTACAGGTCCAACACATTGAGAAGCATTTCGGCGACACCCGGGTGCTGGAGGACATCAGCTTTGAGCTGGAGCAGGGGCAGGCCCTGGCCATCATCGGCTCCTCCGGCAGCGGAAAGACGACGCTGCTGCGCTGCCTAAACTTTTTGGAGACCCCCGACCGGGGCCGGATCCTGGTCCGGGACAAGGTCCTCTTTGACGCGGGCGACCCCGCAACCCAGCGGGAGAGCGAGATCCGCAAAAAGCGTCTCCACTTTGGCATGGTGTTCCAGTCCTTCAACCTGTTCCCCCAGTACACGGCGCTGAAAAATGTCACCCTGGCCAAGGAGCTTCTGGCCCAGGAGCGGCCCGATTTCAAGCAGAACAAAAAGGCGATCCTGGAGGAGATCGAGGCGGAGGGGCGCGCGCTGCTGTCCAAAATGGGGCTGGCAGAGCGGGCGGGACACTACCCCCACCAGCTCTCCGGCGGCCAGCAGCAGCGGGTCGCCATCGCCCGGGCCCTGGCCCTGTCCCCGGACATCCTTTGCTTTGATGAGCCCACCTCCGCCCTGGACCCGGAGCTCACCGGCGAGGTGCTCAAGGTCATCCGGGGTCTGGCGGAGCAAAAGACCACCATGATCATTGTCACCCACGAGATGGCCTTCGCCCGGGATGTGGCCGATCAGGTCATCTTCATGGACGGCGGCATCATCGTGGAGCAGGGAGACGCCCGCCAGGTCATCGAGCATCCCCGGGAGGAGCGCACCCGGCAGTTCCTCTCCCGCTATGAGGAGAGTTCTGTCAGCGGGCAGTGAGTTATGACCAAATCATCCCATACAGGAACGGAGCCGGCCCCGCGGGGCCGGCTCCGTTCTTATTCTATTACGATGCAGTTCAAGTCTCATCCTCGATCAGGCCATAGCCGCCGTCGTTGCGGCGGTAGACCACGGCAAAGGCGCCACCGGCGTCCTCGTTCTTAAAGGCGAAGAAGCTGTGGTTCAGCAGGTTCATCTGGAGAATGGCCTCGTCCCGGGTCATGGGCTTGATGGCAAAGGTCTTGGTGCGGACCACCTTGTACTCCCCCTCCTCCGGCTCGTCGGGGACGAAGGAGGAGATCTCCGCGGCGGCGTCCACCGTGCGCTCGAAAGCGCCCTGGCGCAGCCGCTTCTCCAGGCGGGTCTTATTCTTGCGAATCTGACGCTCCAGAGAGGCCACGGCGGCATCGATGGAGGCGCGCATATCGGCGGTGCTCTCAGAGACGCGGAAGATGGTGCCGCTGGACCGGATGGTGACCTCCACCTGGTTCCGGTCCTTTTCTATACTAAAGGTGAGCGCAGCGGTGGCGTCCTCCTTAAAGAAACGGTCTAACTTGCCAACCTTCTTCTCCGCATAGCTGTGGATGTAGTTGGGCAGGCTCACCTTTTTGTCTGTAAACACAAACTTCATAACTGTCGCTCCTTTCGCCCCCGAGGGGGCATGAGTGGGAGGGAGCCGAACACATCAGGGAGAGGCCGTCCCCCTCCGATGGTCTTATTATACCACAACTCTTGAAAATTTCCACTGTTTTTTGTGAAAATTTTATGAACAGTGGGGTATCTTCTGTTACAGACTGCTGACGACCACCTTGCCGTCCATGACCACAAGCTGGACCCGGCTCAGCCAGTTCAGGGGGTGGCTGCTGGTGACGGTGAGGTCCGCGTCCTTCCCCGGGGCCAGGGACCCCACCCTGTGGGCCACCCCGGCCAGCTCCGCGGCCCGGATGGTGATGCAGGCCAGCGCGCTCTCCGGGTCCATCCCACCCCGGACGGCCATAGCGGCACACAGGGGGAGGTACTGGATGGGGGTCTCCGGATGGTCGGTGCAGATGGCCGTTTTGACGCCGTGGCGCTGGAGAATGGCGGGGGTCTCCAGGGACTGGTTGGCCAGCTCCGGCTTGGAGCGGTCCCCCAAACAGGGGCCGGTGATGACTCCCGCCCCCTCCTCCGCCAGAAGATCCGGGATCAGGTGCCCCTCTGTGCCGTGGACGATCACATAGCGCAGGTGAAACTCCTTGCAGATCCGTATCCCGGTGACGATGTCATCCGCCCGGTGGGCGTGGATGTGGACGGGAAGTTCCCCCCGAAGGACAGGGAGCAGCGCCTCCAGCTTGGCGTCATAGTCGGGCTTCTCCTCCTCCTCGTCCTCCAGGGCCCGCTCCAGCTTCTCCCGGTACTCCTCCGCCTTGGCCAGATTCTCCCGGATCACCGCGGCGGTGGCCATGCGGGTGGTGGGGGTCTCGCGGCGCTCGTGGTAGGTAAGCTTGGGGTTCTCCCCCAGGGCCAGCTTCATGGCAGCCGGCGCCTGAAGCACCATGGCGTCCACCCAGCGGCCGTTGGTCTTGATGGCGGCAAACTGGCCGCTGATGGGGTTGGCGCTGCCCGGGCCGGTGAGAACGGTGGTCACCCCCGCCTCCCGGGCCTCCTGAAAGCAGCGGTCCATGGGGTTGATGGCGTCCACCGCCCGCAGATGGGGGGTGCAGGGATCGGTGGCCTCGTTGCCGTCGTCCCCCTCCACACCCACTGCATCCCCGAACATCCCCAGATGGCAGTGGGCGTCCACAAAGCCGGGCTGGATGTGCCCGCCCTGGGCGTCGAACACCTCTCCCTCCCATTGCTTGGGACACTCCTCCATGGGCCCGAAGCCGGCGATCTTGTTTCCCCGGATCTCCACATATCCTCCGGGGATGGTGAGGCCCTCCATGGTATGGACTGTTCCGTTGATAATCAGCATTTCATTTCCTTTCCCGGAAAGGCCGGATCCGACAAAACTTTCCGTTGACGCAACTGTTATTTTATGGTATTCTGCACTTGCAGCTCAACCAGTATCCTGCGCCGCAGGCACCCGTGGCCTGGCGGCGGTGCGCCCCTAAGGGGCGCTTTTTTTATGCTGGGAGCCGATATGAGACAAAAGGCCGTGGGGCAGAGCCCCACGGCCTTGGAACGGATCCGTCCAATCAGGAGCGGCGGCCGCCGCCCCGGCGGTTCCCGCCCTTCTTCTCCAGATAACGGAGCTCAGAGAGCTTGCTGTCGGATGCCTGCATGAACTGGCGGAGACGGTCCTCAAAGTCCGCCGGCTCCTTGGCTGCAGGCCGGGGCGCAAATCCGCCGGAACGGGGGCCGCCTGTGCGGGGACCGCCGCCGGAGCGGGGCGCCCCTCCCTGACGGGGCGGACGGCTGCCCTGAAAGCCGCCTTGGGGCCGCTGAGGGGGATCGTTCACCTTTTTGATGGACAAATTGATCCGGTTGGCCTGATCGATCCCAATGACCTTGACCTTGACCTCCTGCCCCTCCTTGAGGTAATCGGAAACCTCGTTGACATAGGAATAGGCGATCTCCGAAATGTGGACCAGACCGGAGCGCCCCTCCGGAAGCGCCACAAACGCGCCGAACTTTGTGATTCCCGTTACCTTACCGTCCAAAATGGACCCAACACCAAACTCCATAATCTCCTAAAATATCCTCCTTGTAAATTTCCCCTCGAAGCCGCGCCCGCTCATGCCGGGCATGGACCGGGGCCCCGCAGCCCCAATGGAGGCAGTCAGCCCGCCACGTCGATGTACAGAGTCTCTCCCTGCTTGACATACCCCTTCTCCCGGGCGACCCGCTCCAGCGTGTCAGGATCGTCGCTGTTTTCGATGGCGTCCCGCAGCTCCTGATTGGCCAGGCGCTGCTGTTCTACCTGAATGGCCAGCTCCTCTCTCTGACTCTGGGCAGACTGGATCTGCCCCCACAGATCCAGAAGGGAGGTGGCCATATAAATCAGAAGCACCGTAATCACCAGCTTTGTCAACAGACTGGCTCGTTTCAGACGCATTGGCCCCTCCCCCTCTCTCCCGGTCCGCGCGACGGCGGGCCGTGGACTCCATTTCTTGAGTTATCTGATTTATTCTATACCATTTCCCAGAAGAAAGGAAGATATTTTTTGCAAGTTTTTTGAGTTTTTTGAACAGCCGATTTAGTGCAAACAACGGAAGGGCCAGAATCCCCAGCAAAAAGGTGGTCAAATCGGCGATACGGTAGCCCAAAAACAGCATCCACCGGCTGAACAGCCGGAAGTAGATCACCCCGCCCAGAAAGAGAAACACCACCCCGTACAGCCGCACCGGGCCGCCCCAGGCCCACTGGGACCAGAGGAACAGCACCCCGGTCAGCACCAGCCAGAACAGCAGGTCCAGCGCCGGGCCCAGCAGGGGAAGACGCACCCGGCAGCGCAGGATGCGGAACAGGTCGTACAGCAGCCCGGCGGCCAGGCCCAGGGCCGCCGCCTGGAGCAGTGCCGCCTGCTGGGCGGCGATGTCCACCGTCATCCGCCGAACAGGCGGGAGAGCAGTCCGCCCCGCCCCCCGCGGTCATCTTCATAGGAGAGGGCGTCCACCGCCCCCTCCACCTTCAGATCTCCGCCGTCCAGGGACAGCTTTTCAATGTGCAGGTCCTCTCCCCGCACCACCAGCGTCCCCTTGGCGGTCACCATCACGATGGTGTTCTCGTCGAAGCTCTCCACCTCCTCCACACCGGAGACGGTGAGCTGCTCCCGCCCCTCCAGCAGTATGTGGTGCGCCGCCTCCGGCGTCAGGCGGCCTTCATCATATCCCATGGACCCCACTCCTTTGTTTTTTCCCATTGTATGGGACAGGGGGCGGGGATATGACAGGAGGCGTTCACTCCGTCAGCCACCGGCCCACCCCCGGAATACGGCCGATCAGCCAGGCAAAGGGGAGGGACAGCAGAAAATAGATCCCGGCAAACACCGGCACAGAGAGGGCCGCCCCGAAGGCCAGAGGCGACACTCCGAACCACCGGAACACCAGGACCCAGAGCTGGTGGATCAGATAGATGCCGAATACACACTCCCCCAGGGCGTACACCGCGCTGCGGCGGGAGCGCTCCTCGCTGACTCCCAGGACATAGCGGAACAGGACGCACAGCGCCACGGCGGTGCAGGCCACGCCGGGGGCGGTATAGCTGTACCACAGCTCCCGCCCGCCGCCGATAAGCCTGGGGCCCGCCAGGGTGAGGACCACGCCAAGGATCCCCAGAAGGTAGATCAAAAACTCCGGGATACGTCCGATCATATAGTGGTGCAGGTACCAGCCCGCCAGGTAATAGCCCACCCATCCCAGTACAGCGTGGATCTGAAAGCGGTCCAGCAGGACCACAAGGGCGTGGTTGGGGTGGAAGGCGGCCCACAGGGGCAGCAGGCTGGCCATGAGGAACGAGAGCCCCAGCAGGTACAGCACCTCGTTCCGGCTGGCGGAGGCGGTGAACCGGGCCAGCAGAGGCTGGATGAGATACAGGCCCACCAGGGGGTACAGCGGCCAGAGGTGAAAATAGGTGTCCCCCCGGGCGGCGGACAGCAGGGCGGAGCCGATCCCGCTCCAGTTCAGCGCCCCGCCGCCCAGCAGATGGGCCGCCACTGCATAGGCCGCCCCCCAGAACACCAGCATACAGAAGGCAGGCAGGACCCGCCCCAGCAGAGCGCCGGACAGCCCGCCCCGGCCGCCGCCCTCCAGAGTGGACATCCCCCACAGGAGGAACAGGGCGGGGATGGACCAGCGGGTCAGCCCTTCATAGACGGAAAGGACCTGCCACGCCCCACTGGTGGGAGGGACCAGCTCCTGGGCGCCCTGGGCCAGGAGCAGCATCAGGGCCGCAAAAACGGCAAAGACCCGGAAAAATCCGGGCCAGCTGCCGCTGTGTCCGCCGGCCATCAGTCCTTCACCGGCACGATCTCGATCCAGTAGCCATCCGGATCGGAGATGAAATAGATCCCCATGGCGGGATTTTCAAAGCACACGCAGCCCATCTCCTTGTGCTTGGCATAGAGGGCGTCGTACTGGTCTGTGACAAAAGCCAGGTGGAACTCACACTCCCCCAGATCGTAGGGCTTTGCGCCCCGATCCCGCAGCCAGGTCAGCTCCAGCTGAAAATCGGTCTCTCCATCTCCCAGGTACACCAGCTGGAAGGAGCCATCTGACGCGGTCTTGCGCCGCACCGGCTCCAGGCCCAGGGCATCCCGGTAGAAGGTCAGGCTCCGGTCCAGGTCCACGACATTGAAGTTAAAATGGTTAAAACGGATCATAGCGGTTCGCTCTCCTTTGCGCGCCTCCGCCGAAGCGGAGAAAATTTACCTTATTTTATCAGGCGGAAGGATAAATTTCAAGAGCAGAGCAGCGGGATTCACTTCTCCCATAAACTTGATGTGTCCCTTCTCTGCCGTTCCGCAGAGAAGGGACACACGCCCAATGCTTCACGCTATCCTGTCACGATCTCACAGGATCACGGGGCCAATCAACGAGTACGCCGCAACAAACACCCACGCAAAGGCCACACTGACCCAGCAGGCCTGAAGGGCCTCCTTAGTATTCTCGCACTGTGCAGTACCCAGCTGGCCAGCAAAATTTGTGGTGGGATACATGGATCCAGTCAGACGAGTCGCCGCCAGGATGGACACCGCAAAGCACCCCATGGGCAGACCCACCTCGGCAGCCAGACCTCCGAACATCTCCGCAATGATCTTGATCTCAGCCACAGCGGCCGCCTCAATGCCAAATCCGCCTACGATAGAGGCCGCCAGCATCACACCGGTGGCTCCTCCGCCCTTGGCCAGACCGCCCAGCAGATTGGAGATCGCATCAAAACCGCCGCCCAAGGTGACCAGATTCAGCAGAACATCAATGGTAATGAAGATCAGGAACATATTCGCCTGAGAGGCCACACCCTTGGTCACACAGGAAACCGCTGTATCGATGTCCGTCCAGGAGAATAGCGTCACCACAACCGCCAATGCGATCATCACGATCAAGGCGTAAGAGGTGCCCTGCTTTGTCAGGATCCCGTACACCACCAGCAGCACGAAGGCCACCAGGAACGCGGCCGTTGTTCTCTTCTGCCTGGGTGTGATCACGATAGAATCCAAATGCTTGATGTCGTCGTCCACGGAATAGGATTCTTTCCCCAGGGTACGCTTCTGTGCCCGGTTGCATCCGATCCAAGCGCCCACCAGCCAAAAGCAGCTGAAGGGCAAGACCGCCTGGAGCATCAGCTGGCCATAAGACAGGCCAGTCACTTCCATGGTGATCAGTGTCACACCGGTCAGAGGGCCTACCATCAGACCGATCTCACCGGCCACCTTGAAGAGCGTGGCCACCACGGTAGGGGTAACACCCAAAGACGCCAAAATTGGAAGCATAATGGGGGCAATGACTGCATTTCCTCCGCCTAAAGTACCCAGCAGGCCGCAGATCAGAATGGAGCAGACCACCAATGCCAGCTTGCCTTTTGTCGGAGTATTGACACCGATTCGCTTAACGATCCAATAGACCAGCGTGTGAGTCACGCCAGTCTCTGTCATCAAAACACCCAGGCCAGCTCCCGTCATAATAATGACACCAATCAGAGCTGTGGTAGATCCCAGGGATGCAGAAAACGCCTTCGCCAACGCACCAAGATCCTGACCCATCATCAGTGCACCCAAGATGATGCCAACCATCATGCCAGAAACATTGCTCTTTCCACGGAATACCAACACGATCATAACGATCAACGGAATGAGTGCCAGCAGTGACGGTGCAGTAATTAAAGACCAACTACCAAGTTCCATACTTGTTTTCTCCCTTCTGTATTCGGATCACATTTGATCTCCCAAACAAGTCTGCTTTACCTTTTTTTCAGCACACCTCCTGTTCTACATTCCGTGGAAATCCCATTCTGCAGGACCACATTGCCTCTCACCAGCACATAGTGGATCCCCTCCGGCTTCTTCACCGAATCAGCAAATTCGGAACAGTCCCGTATTTTCTCAGGATCGAACACGGTAATATCAGCCACCGCGCCCTCTCGCAGGGTTCCCCGATCTGTCAGACCCAGAATCTGAGCTGGCAGCCCGGTAATCTTATACACAGCATCCTCCAGCGGCATCAGCTCATGCTCCCGCACCAGTCGGAGGAACCTCGGGAAGGTGCCAAAGCTGCGCGGGTGGGGATCTGTACAGGTAATGGCTCGGTCATAGGAAAAGTTGTAGCCATCACTCCCCACGCAGATATTCATATCCAACATGATACGGAGCATATCTGCCTCATTGATACAAAAATAGATGCAGGCTACTGAACTGTCACACTGTTCCAAAACCTGGATCACAGTATCCACTGGATCCATCTGAAATTCCTGAGACAACTGCTCCACTGTTTTACCTTCCCATTCTGGGTGGTGTCCGTGGGTGCCGGAGACCAGAATGCTGGCAGGGCCTCCCCGGTTCTCCATCTCTGCTCCAGTCTCATCCCTGAGCCGCTGAGTCGGCTCCTTCAGCCGCTGGATCAACGCCGGGACGCCGCCGTCGTGGGCCCAGTGCGGCAGCAGCGCCGTCATAGAGGTAGAAGTCGCTGTGTAGGGGTACTGATCACAGGTAATGGTCAATCCCTCCTCCCGGGCCGCCTGGAGCTTGGCCAGCAGCTCATCCGCACGTCCCCATTGAGGCTTACCCATCAACTTCAAGTGGGAGATCTGAAGATGAACCCCAGAACGCCGTGTGATCTCCAGCATCTCATCCACCGCCTGGAAGATCCGCGGCCCTTCGCTTCTCATGTGCACCGTCAGCAGCGCATCATACTCTTTTAAGACCTTGGCCAGTTCCACCAGTTCCTCAGCTTTGCAGAAAGAACTGGGTGGATAGATCAGTCCCAGAGACATTCCAAAGGCCCCGGCCTCCAGTTCCCGCCGCAGGAGTGCTTTCAGCTGCTCCATCTCCTCCGGGGTGGGATCCCGGTCCACAAATCCCATGACCGCACCTCTCAATGTGCCGTGGCCAATGAGCTGCCCATAGTTTCCGGTACAGCCGTGGGCAGTCACCGCTCTGGAATAATCATTCAGATCATAGATTCCTTTCAGCGACAGACCGCCTGCGGGCAGCTCCAACTGGCTGAAAAAATACTCCTGGTTCGGCCTCCAGCCCTCCGGTGTATTGGGTAGAATGGAAATACCGCAATTTCCTGTGATCTCAGTGGTAATACCTTGATACAGCTTGCTCTCCACAGGATAATCCACCAGAGGACAGGCATCTGAGTGGCTGTGTATATCAATAAACCCTGGCGCTACCACTAAGCCCGCCACATCCAGTACTGTGTTTGCCGTCTCGTCCAGCTGCCTGGTAATCTTGGCAACGCAGCCGTTTTGAATGCAGACGTCCGCCCGGTAAGGCTTTGCCCGGCCCCCATCTGCCACAAGGCCGTTTTTCAGAATCAGATCATACATTGTTACAGCAGCCTCCTTTTTGAATTGTCATAAAAAAAGGCACTGCATCCCGCCGGATCCTACGATCCGTCAAGATCAGTGCATCTTACTACTAAATAAGTCAAAAGGACAAGTCAACTTTCAACCTCATAGCAAACTACTGATGTTCATTTTTCCTGTTTTCGAGACAGTCCAACAGCTTCATTCGTGCTGATCTGGCTGCCATCACCACCGTCTTGGCCGAGGCTCCAAAATAATTTTCCTGGATGCTCTCCCTAATTTCTTCGATGTCGCGAATCAGATTTTTCCCCTCAAATACAGACTTGATAAATTCACGCGTCAGGGAGCAGACCATATTGATGTCGCATCCCACAATCACCCCAGTCTCCCGTTCCACCACAAGGATCAACACAATCAGCTCATGGGTCAGATAGATTGGATTTCGCTGTTCCGGTCTGGCCGTCCCGACGACACAAATATGCTTGCCCGGAAGCCATTGTCCCACACTGTCTCCCCTCTCTTTCTGTTTCAATTTGAATATAATGTACTATATACCTTGCAGATTGTCAAGAAAAACATTGTGGGATCCACAGTTTTTTAGTTGTTATTCGGCTATTTTTCGCCAATTAATCGGCTGTATAAATATTTTTCTCCATGATTTTTAAAGGAAATATGTGCAATTATCCCAGTCCCAAGTTTCCTCTCCTGACAGATCAATTCTAAGAAACATGCAAAATCACTCTCTCCCATCTCACCCAGCAGTCGTTGGTATCCCCCGCCGAAAAGCCGGGCAGACTATGGTGGAAGGGAGCGTGTAAATGATGATCGACGTGAGAAAGGCAGCCATTATCGGCTGCGGCTTTGTGGGGGCCTCCATCGCCTTCAGCCTGATGCAGCGCGGACTGTACTCCGAGCTGGTACTCATCGACTCTGACCGGGAGAAGGCTGCAGGGGAAGCCATGGACCTGAGCCACGGCCTCCCATACGCCGCCTCCATGCAGATTTATGCCGGGACCTATGACGATACAGCCGACTGCTCCATGGTCATCCTCGCTGCCGGAGCCAGCCAGAAACCGGGCGAGACCCGCTTGGATCTCATCGGGCGGAACACCGCCATTCTCAGGCGCATCCTGCCCGAGCTCACCGGCCGTGGATTTCAAGGCATCCTTCTGGTGGTATCCAATCCGGTGGATGTGCTCACCTACGCCGCCTGGCGGCTGTCCGAACTTCCGGCCGGACAGGTGTTCGGCTCCGGCACGGTGCTGGATACCGCCCGCCTGAAATATCTGCTGGGACAGGAGCTGGGCGTGGACAGCCGCAACGTCCACGCCGCCATTCTCGGTGAACACGGAGATAGTGAGCTGGCGGTATGGAGCAGCGCCAACATCTCCAGCATCGATCTGGACCGCTTCTGCCAGCTGCGGGGTCGTCCGGACCGGGCTGGGCTGGACCGCATCTACCGCGAGGTGCGGGACAGCGCCTATGAGATCATCCGCCGTAAGGGGGCCACCTACTACGGGATCGCCATGGCTGTGGCCCGAATCGCCGAGTGCATCGTCCGGGATGAGCGGGCCATGCTCCCCGTCTCTGTCCTGCTCCAGGGCCAGTACGGGCTGGACGGTCTCTGTCTCAGCATCCCCGCCATCGTGGGCCGGAACGGTGTGGAGTCGGTGCTGGAGATCCCTCTGGACCCCGGAGAGCGCCAGGCGCTGCTGGACTCCGCAGCCCGTCTGAAGGCGGTCATCCGGGACGCCGGCCTTTGATCCGGCTCCGATCCTCCAGAAGAATGTGCAGGCCCCCCGGTGCGGATCCAGATCCGCACCGGGGGGCCGTTCATACCATCATTCCGCAGTCTTACTCCTCGTAATCCTCATACTCCGAGGCGCAGGCCTTCTGCTGGAGCCGGGCCTTGGCACAGCCCCCCAGCTCGCTCAGCTTATCCCAATAGGCGATCACAGCACACACCGCAGCCGCAGCCGCCAGAGACAGGGCCACGATCTTCAGCACAAAACGCGCAACTTTCATAGATGGAACCTCCTTCATCTTCTTCGGTTGTCCATAGTGTACATGATTTTATTTAAAATTACAATCATTTTATGGGATTATCCGCATCCGCTCTGCGGGGAATTGACGCGCCAAAAGGCGCGGGTCGCTTTGCTCCCATGTGGTCCAGGCGGATGACTTTCCGTTCACCGACAGGGAACAGACCCCTTACACATTGAAGCGGAACAGGATAATATCGCCATCCTGGACCACATATTCCTTACCCTCGGAGCGGATCAGGCCCTTTTCCCGGGCTGCGGCCATGGTGCCGCAGGCCATCAGATCCTCATAGGACACCACCTCGGCCCGGATAAAGCCCCGCTCAAAGTCGGAGTGGATCTTCCCGGCGGCCTGCGGGGCCTTGGTCCCCTTTTTGATGGTCCAGGCCCGGCACTCGTCCTCGCCGGAGGTGAGGTAGGAGATCAGGCCCAGCAGGGTATAGCTGGCCTTCACCAGCCGGTCCAGACCGGATTCGGCTACTCCCAAATCGTCCAGGAACATCTTCTTCTCCTCGCCGTCCAGCTCGGCGATCTCTGCCTCCAGCTTGGCGCACACAGGGATGACCTGGGCGCCCTGCTCTTTGGCCCGCTGCTCCACCTGACAGTAGTAGGACACACTCTCCGGGTTGGAGAACCCATCCTCGTCCAGATTGGCGGCGTAGATCACCGGCTTGAGGGACAGCAGTTCGCAGTCTGGGTACTCCGCGGCGATGTCCACGTCCTCATAGGAGCGGGCAGATTTTCCGTCGTTGAGCCAGTCCCGCAGTCCCTCGAAGTCGGCGGCCTCCTGAAGGAACTTCTTGTCCCCCTTGGCGGCCTTCTTCGCCTTGTCGATGCGGCGCTCCACCATCTCCAGGTCGGCCATGACCAGTTCCAGGTCGATGGTGTCCATGTCCCGGACAGGATCGGTGGAGCCCTCCACATGGATCACGTTGTCATCGTCAAAGCAACGCACCACATGGACGATGGCGTCGGTCATGCGGATGTTGCCCAAAAACTTGTTGCCCAGGCCCTCGCCCCTGCTGGCTCCCTTCACCAGACCGGCAATGTCCACAAACTCAATGACCGCCGGAGTGGTTTTTTTCGGGTGGTACATCTCAGCAAGCTTGTCCAGCCGGTGGTCGGGGACGGCCACCATACCCACATTAGGGTCGATGGTGCAGAAGGGATAGTTGGCGCTCTCCGCGCCGGCGTTGGTGATGGCGTTGAACAGGGTGCTCTTGCCCACATTGGGCAGACCCACAATACCTAATTTCATAGTTTCCTATATCTCCTTTGTTTTCAAGGGTTTCCGGCTTTCCGCCAATTCAGTGGGCTTAATCAGCCCAAGCCTTGCTGCGCCGCCGTCTGCCAGCCCCCAGCCCATTTCTCGGCATGGGCTTATACAGTAAACCACATTGTAACATAGCCCTTCTTGTTTCTCAAGGGTGCAGTCTCATCAAATCCGCAATTTGTTTTGGGATCCCCCGCTCCAGTCTACACCTCCCCCACCATCCGGATCAGCGCGTCCACATAGTGGGCGACGGGCTCCCCTTTTCGGAGGCAGGCGTAAAAGTGCCTGCGGTTCTCATAGCCCTCCAGGGGATAAAAGCACACTCCGTTGGGCAGATAGCTGTCCGCGCACACCATATAATAGCTGCACCGGACCGCGATCTGTCGGGCCGCCTCCATGATGTCCGTCTCCAGAAAGACCTGTGGGTGCAGACCCTGCTCCCGGAACAGACGCTCCTGGACGATCCGGGCGCTGTGTCCTGACCGCAGCGTCACAAAGGGGGCGTCCATGGCCTCGGACAGGGGAATGCTGGACCCGGACGGGACTCTCTGTGCCAGAGGGCTGCCCGGCCCGGTGAGGATCCCGATGCGCTCCCGGTGGATCAGCCGGTACTCCAGCTGCGGACTGGCCGGCTCCACTGAGGCCAGGGCCAGATCCACCTGTCCGCTCTGGACCATCTGTTCCAGATGGGCGCTTCCCGCCTCACGGAGGCGGAACTCCACCTTGGGATACAGCCGGGTAAACTCCGGCAGGACCTTTGGCAGCAGCTGGATGGACCGCTGTACGCTGATCCCCAGACGCAGCCTGCCCCGCTCCTCCCCACGGATCTCCCGCAGCTCGTTCTCCAAAATCTCATTGGTGTTCAGGATCACCTCCGCTGCATGGAGATAGCGCTCGCCGGCGTAAGTGGGATGAAACACCTGGGTCCCGCGCTCAAACAGCGGCGTGCCGGCCTCCTCCTCGATCTGGCGCAGCATCTGGCTCAGGGAGGGCTGGGAGATGTGGAGTTTTTTTGCTGCCGCGGTCACCCCCTTCTCCTCCGCAATGGTTCGAATATACAGCGCCTGTCTCACATTCACCGCCGACCGCCTCCGTTCGATCTATCCATTTCCCGCCTCCGCCGTGCCATTTTCTTATTCATACCGCACAACCACAGCCCCAGCATACAAGATCCGCCCAATTCCCCTCTCTGTTTCTCACAAATTTTTATTCACACTTTTATCCATTTCGACCATTCGTCCCACTTCCATCTCCATAAGGTTTTTCAGCAGGTGTATGAACTGCACGGTATACTCCGGAAGCTGCCTGCCCCGCCGGTAGGCAGCGGAGAAATCAGCCGCCAGCTGGCGTTCGCCCACAGAGAAGCGGTAGGGCGGCTGAATGAACATCATATGCCGGAAATAGCTCTCGAGGCAGAAGGACACCCCCAGCCCGTTGGCAGCCATCTGTGCCGCAGTCTCGATGTTCCGGATCCGGGTGATCCGCTGGGGAGACAGTCCCGCCTCCTCCAGCAGCTGATCGGAGTACTGGCGCAGGCTTTGGCCCTGGTGCTGCAAAATAAAAATTTCCTGTTCAAACTCCCGCAAATCGATCCAGGGGTGGTAAAATGTATCCCGGTACCGGGCATACCGGCAGCAGGGATGTGCGCTCTGGACCAAAAAGATCACCGGATCCCAGCAGAGATGCTCATACTCCAGCTCGCCCTCCTGGTTGACCAGGTTGCACAGCATCAGGTCCAGCTGATCCTCCCGAAGCATCTCAGTCATGGCCCGCTGATTGCCCTCCTGAACGACCACCTCCACATTGGGGAAGCGGCTGCGGAAGATCTTCAGCGCGGAGGGGATCAGGTGGGGCGAGCGGCGGATCGGGATCCCCACCCGGATCCGGCCCTGATAGCCGTGGAGGACCTGTTCCCGCTGCTGCTGGAACTCCTCCCCCAGCGCCAGGATCTTTCTGGCCTTCTCCAGATAGAGTTCGCCCAAATAGGTTGGGCGCAGCGCCTTTCCCGTCCGCTCAAACAGGGGATAGCCCAGGCTGTTCTCCACCCCGGCCAGATAGGAGGATAGGGCTGGCTGTGTGATGTTCAGCTTTTTGGCCGCCTGGGTCATGCTTCCGCAGCCGGCCAGGGTCACGATATACTGCTGTTCCTTCAGATTCATGGGTCATCTCCCCTCGCGTATCCATAAGTTTTTCTTATATCATTTCTAACATGCCTCAATTTTACTTTCCCATTGTCCTCCATTATACTAAACCACAGACAAGCCGGCAAGCCCCCTGCTCCCGATCCAGGCTGCAGCCGGAGCGGGCATACTTGACCGGGGAGGTCCGCAGCAGCCATCCGGCCCTGCTGCGGGCGATCCAAAACAAGAGGAGGAACCAACTGATGGGAGAGGCAAAAGAACTGACCAAAAAGAAAGCGTTTAAGATGCCGCATACACTGGTCATTATTTTTATGATCATTTTTGCGGCGGTCCTGTTTACCTGGGTCGTGCCGTCCGGCGCCTATGTGCGTTTTGAGGACGCAGTCACCGGACGGAATCTGATCGATCCGGAGAGCTTCCACTATGTCGAAAACACGCCAGTCAACCCCCTGAAGATTATGAACTATGTCATCGACGGCTTCATGGACGCCGCTGACCTGATCTTCATGCTGATGTTCGCGGGCGGCGCATTCCACCTGATTACCGAGAGCGGCGCCCTCCAGGCGTCCATCGCCAAGGTGGCCCGGAAATTCTCCAACCGCTTCTATATCTTCATCCCCATGCTCACCCTGATCTTTACTCTGATCGCCACCAATCAGGGCGTGAACCTGTTTATCCCCTTCGTCCCCATCACCGTCATGCTGTCCTTCGCACTGGGGCTTGACTCCCTGGTGGGTGTGTCCATCATTCTGCTGGGCGGCGCTGTGGGCTTTTCGACCGGCACGCTGCAGACCAGCACCACCCTGCTGGCCCAGGAGATCGCGGGTCTGGTCCCCTTCTCCGGGATCTGGTACCGCGCCATCTGCCTGGTGGTGTTCTGGGTCGTCACCAACCTGTTCCTCATCCGCTACGCCATGAAGATCAAGAAAAATCCCCAGCTCAGCCCCATGTACGATCTGGATCTTCAAAGCGAGATGAAGGCTTCCACCACCGACCTGTCCTCCTTCGGCGAGCTGACCGGACGCCGGATCGCCATCCTGGCCGCCCTGGTCATCACCCTGAGCATCATTGTCTATGGCGGATTGAAGCTGGACTGGGATATGGCGGAATTCGCGGCCATGTTCCTGTGGCTGGGCATCGTAGTGGGCCTGCTGGCCGGCAAAAGCTTCTCTGACATCGCCAAGGGCATCGTGGCCGGCAGCAAAACTATGCTGGGCGCGGTCATGATCGTGGGCTCCGCCCGTTCCATCGCCCTGATCCTGACGGACGGCGGCGTCATGGACACCATTGTCCATGTGCTGGCCGGCGGTCTGGATCTGGTCCCCACCGTGCTGCAGGCTCCGGCTATGTTCCTGATCTGCACTGTGTTCAACGTCTTTATGGCTTCCGGCTCTGGGCAGGCCGCTGTGATGATGCCCCTGCTCCTGCCTGTGGCCGATCTGGTTGGCATGACCCGTCAGACCGTCATCCTGGCCTTCAACTTCGGCGACGGCTTCGGCAACTATATCTTCCCCACCTCTACCGCGCTGATGGGCCTGATCGGTGCAGCCAACATCCCTTATGACCGCTGGATGCGCTTCATCGGAAAGATCTTCCTGGTCTGGGTCTTGATTGGCTGTATTCTGGTCGCCATTGCCCAGTTCATCCACCTGGCCTGACCCTGTTCCACACATCCAACTCCCTCCGCCCCGCCCCGGGGCGGAGGACTATTATAAGGAGGAATCCCTTTGAAAGAGCATCTGTTCCAAGCTGTGGAAGCACAGCGCACCACGCTGACCGCTATGGCGGACAGTATTTTCGACGACCCCGAGCTGGGCTTTCAGGAGTTCCACGCCCAGAAAAAACTGACCGACTACCTGACCCAGAGCGGCTTCCAGGTGGAGACCGGCACCGGCGGGGTGGAGACCGCCTTCCGGGCCGAGTTCCGCAACGGCCAGGGCGGCCCCCGCATCGGCCTTCTGTGTGAATATGACGCCCTGGAGGGCCTGGGCCACGCCTGCGGCCACCATATGCAGGGTCCCGCCATCGTTGGGGCCGCCAAGGCGCTGAAGGACTGTGCCGGCGACCGCCCCTTCTCCGTTGTAGTGTACGGCACCCCCGCGGAGGAGACCGCCCACGGCAAGCTGCGGATGCTGGAAAAGGGCTGCTTCCAGGACATCGACGTGGCTCTGATGATGCACGGCTCCCCCACCACCACCGTAGATGTCAAGTCCATGGCCATGTCCAAATTTACCGTCACCTTCCACGGAAAGAAGTCCCATGCCGCCCTGAAGCCGGAGGCCGGCCGCAGCGCCCTGGACGCCCTGCTCCTGGCCTTCCAGGCGGTGGAGTTCCTCCGGGAGCATGTGCCCGAGGATACCCGGATGCACTACACCATTGCCCAGGCCCCCGGTCCGGTCAACGTGGTGCCTGACACCGCCGTGGGCGTCTTTTCCCTGCGTTCCTACTCCCGGCAGAAGCTGGACGGCGTGGTGGAGCGCTTCCTGAAGATTATCCAGGGCGCGGCTCTGATGTCCGACGTGACCTTTGACATCAAGGAGGGGGACCGTCTGGCCAACAAGATCCCCGTTCTGAAGCTCAACGACCTGCTGATGGAGAACGCCCGCCTGGTGGGCGCCCCCCGCATCAGCCCCCCCCGGGAAAAGACCGGCTCCAGTGACTTCAGCAACGTGATGTACCAGCTGCCCGGCAGCTGCATCCGGGTGGCCATGGTCCCCGCCGGGACCTCCTCCCACTCCATTGAGTTCCTCAATGCCGGCAAGACCGACGAGGCTCATGAGGCGGTCATGGTGGCCGCCAAGGTGCTGGCCGGAACCGGCCTGGACCTGATCGAGGACGAGGCCAAGCTGGCCGCGATCCAGGAGGAGTTCCATCAGAATCAGGCTGTTCATAACTGACGAACGCTCCCACCCCTGGGGAAGCAGGCTGTGCTTCTCCAGGGGCGTCTTTTCATCTCATAATTTTTTATTTATGTTTTATATAAAATAAATTGTATTTGACCTATATCAAATCCTGTGATAAGGTTCTCATCAGAAGCATACTGCCAATTGAATGGAGATCCAAAAAGCTGCCGTGGCGGGCACTCTGGAATCCAGCGACGCCCAGGTGACGGTAGAGCCTGGGGCCGGCGGGATCCAGCTGGAGCTGAGCAGCAGCGTGATGAACCAGTACGGCCGCCAGATCCGGGCCACGGTGCTGGAGACGCTGGAGCGGCTGGGCGTCACCGACGCCCAGGTGACCGTGGTGGACAAGGGGGCCCTGGACTGCACCCTGAAGGCCCGTGTGGAGTGCGCGGTGTTCCGCTCCTGCGGGCAGTCCGCCCAAAATATTCCCTGGGGAGGTGTGGTGCGATGATCCCTCGTCCCAGACCGGAGCGGTTCCGGCTGCGCCGGACCATGATGTTTATGAATGCCCAGAAGCCGGGCCTGATCAAGGACGCCTATATCTACGGCTGCGACTCCATTATGCTGGACCTGGAGGACGCGGTGGCGGAGAACCAGAAGGACGCCGCCCGCTTCTCCCTGTACCACGCTCTGAAGACCATCGACTACGGCGATACCGAGGTCATCGTCCGCATCAACGGCCTGGACACCCCCCACTGGCAGGAGGACGTCCGGGTGTGCGTGGCCGGCGGAGCCGACGGCATCCGCATCGCCAAGTGCGAGAGCGCCCAGGACGTGCTGACCGTGGAGCGCGCCGTGGAGGCCGCCGAGGAGGAGTTCGGCGTGGAGAAGGGCCGCACCCTGCTCATGGCCGCCCTGGAGAGCCCCAAGGGCATTTTGAACGCCTATGAGATCTGCGCGGCCTCGGACCGGATGTTCGGCGTAGCCATCTCCGGCGGCGACTTCCGCAAGTGTATGCAGACCGTGCCCCAGCCCGACGGCGTGGATATGCTGGCCGCCCGGGGACAGATGCTGCTGGCCGCCCGTGCCGCCGGGATCCAGTGCTTTGACACGGTGTTCACCAACCTGGACGATGAGGAGGGCTTCCGGGCCGAGGTCCTGCAAAACAAGGCCATGGGCTTTGACGGCAAGAGCCTCATCAACCCCAAGCAGATCCGCTTCGTCCACCAGGTATTCGCCCCCACGGAGAAGGAGGTCCGCCAGGCGGAGAAGATCATCCGGGCCTACCGGGAGCAGTCCGCCGCCGGTGTGGGCGTGTTCACCGTGGACGGCAAGATGATCGACATCGCATTCATTCCTGGGGCGGAGCGCACCCTGAAGCTGGCCCGGGCCTGCGGTATGTACGAGGGGGATTTGGTATGAAAAACGCAGTAGGACGTGAGATCCCGGATTACCTCCTGACCGAAGGCCGGGAGGTCTATCAGGGCAAAAACTATATGGACGGCAAATATATTCAGAAGGCCTCTCCCCGCACCCGGCGGTATGAAAAGCCCCAGGAGAGCAAGCTGGTGGACAGTCTGGCGCAGGCCCTGCGCCAGTGCGGCGCCCGGAGCGGCATGACCTTCTCCTTCCACCACCACCTGCGCGACGGGGACTATGTGGTCAACCTGGTGATGGCCGCCGCCATCGAGGAGCTGGGCCTGAAAGATTTGACCATCGCGGCCACCAGCCTGGGCTCCGCCCACGATCCCATCGCCGGCTACATCGAGCAGGGCAAGGTGGTCGGCATCCAGACCTCGGGCATCCGGGGCAGAATAGGCGAGGTGGTGTCCGCGGGCAAGCTCAAGACCCCCGCCGTCATCCGCAGCCACGGCGGACGCCCCCGGGCCATTGAGGCCGGAGAGGTCCACATCGACATTGCTTTCGTGGCCGCCCCCACCAGCGACTGCGTGGGCAACTGCCGGGGCGTGGGCGGCAAGAGCGACTGCGGCTCCCTGGGCTACGCCATGACCGACGCCAAGTACGCCGACCATGTGGTGGTGGTCACCGACTGCCTGGTGGACTTCCCCAACTTCCCGGCCAGCGTAGAGGCCATCGACGTGGACGCCGTGGTGGTGGTGGACTCCATCGGCAATCCCAAGAAGATCGCATCCGCCGCCGCCCGCATCTCCCAGAATCCCCGGGATCTGATGATGGCGGAGAACGTGGCTAAGGTCATCGCCTCCACCCCCTATTTCAAGGACGGCTTCTCCTTCCAGACCGGCGTGGGAGGCCCCTCCCTGGCCGCCAACCTGTTCCTGGAGCAGTATATGGATGAGCGGAACATCAAAATGGGCTGGGCCATCGGCGGCATCTGCGGCCCCATGGTGGAACTGCTGAAAAAGGGCAAGGTGGGCAAGGTCATCGATGTGCAGGACTTTGACCTGGACGCGGTGAACTCCATCCACCAGACCCCCAACCACTTTGAAATGAGCGCCAGCCAGTACGCCAATCCCGCCAACAAGGGGGCGTTTGTCAACAAGCTGGACTTTGTGGTGCTGGCCGCCCTGGAGGTGGACACGGACTTCAATGTCAACGTGCTCACCGGCTCGGACGGCGTCCTGCGGGGCGCGCCCGGCGGACACCCGGACACGGCGGCGGGCAGCAAGTGCTGCATCATCGTCACCCCCCTGACCCGCGGCCGGATGGCCACCGTGTGCGAGCACGTGGTCACCGTCACCACCCCCGGCGACTGCGTGGATGTGCTGGTCACTGACTACGGCATCGCGGTCAATCCCCTGCGTCCTGACCTGATCGCCTGCCTGGATCAGGCCGGCATCCCCCATGTGCCCATCGAGACACTGAAGGAGAAGGCCTACTCCCTGGTGGGCCGCCCGGAGGATTTGCAGTGGGAGGACCAGGTGGTCGCCGTGCTGGAGGCCCGGGACGGCACCATCCTGGACGTGGTGCGAAAAATCAAGCCCTACGATCCGGAAAACAGCTGATTTTGTTTCCTATTTGCTCTCATCTGTGATACCATAGCGTCAACGGGGCCGCCGCGGCTGCGGCGGCCCCTGACTGTATTTTGGAGGTACCCCCATGTCCTACACCCTGTCTGAGATCCATCCGGACGACCACCACGGTATGGCCCAAGTCCGCAACCTGCTGGAGCAGGAGGGCATCCGCCGGGACGGGAACCTGGACTATACCTGCGGCATCTTTAACGATGACTGGGAGTTGGCCGCCACTGGGAGCTGCTTCGGCAATACCATCCGCTGTCTGGCCGTCTCCGGCCGCCACCGGGGGGAGGGGCTGCTCAATCAGATCGTCAGCCACCTGGTGGAGGTGCAGCTGGCCCGGGGCAGCGCCCACCTGTTCCTCTATACCAAGCCGGACAGCGCCCAATACCTGTCCGACCTGGGCTTTTATGAGATCGTCCGCGTGCCCGGCTCCCTGGTGTTCATGGAGAACCGGCGGGGCGGCTTTGACCGGTACTGCGCATCCCTGTCCCCAAAGCCCCAGGAGGGGCAGTCCACCGCCGGCGTGGTGATGAACGCCAACCCCTTCACCCTGGGGCACCGGCATCTGGTGGAGCGGGCGGCCCGTGAAAACGACGTTATCCACCTCTTCGTTCTCTCCGAGGAGGCCGGTCCCATCCCCTCCGCCGTCCGGCGTGAGCTGGTGGAACAGGGCGTTCGGGACCTGCCCAACGTGTTCTGCCACGCCACCGGCCCCTACCTCATCAGCTCCGCCACCTTCCCCAGCTACTTTCTGAAGGACTCCGATATGGTCATTCGGACCCAGGCGGAGCTGGACCTGCGGATCTTCTGTCAGATCGCCCGGCGGCTGGGGATCCAAAGGCGCTATGTGGGGCAGGAGCGCAGCAGCCATGTCACCCGTCTCTATAACGAGGTCATGTGCCAAAAGCTGCCTGAAGCGGGGATCCAGTGCGTCGAGATCCCCCGCCTGACCCGGGACGGGGCCGCCGTCAGCGCCAGCGCGGTGCGCCAGGCCATCCACGACGGCCAGCCGGAGCGCATCCGGGACTGGGTGCCCGCAAGCACCTATGACTTCTTCACCGGCCCCCGGGGCGCGTCCGTCTGCGCCGCCATCCAGCGGGAGGCAGAGGTGATCCACTATTGAAACGGAGGTGCTTCCCGCCATGGAGCAGGAGGTCACGTTGATGGAGATGCTGGAGGCCCGGGAGGCCAGAGCCCGCCGCCAGCGGGAGCTGCTGGACAGCCTGAGCTGTCCAGTGGTCTCCTTCACCATGAATATCCCGGGCCCGGTGAAAAACGGACCGGTGATCCGGCGCGCCTTCCAGGAGGGACTGCTCCGCCTGGACGCCGCCCTGGACGCCCCCGGCCTGGGCGTCGTCTCCCGGGAAGAGATCGACCTCCCCACGGGCTGCGAAGCCCTGTGGGCCGTCCGGGGCCCCGGGCGTCAGATCAAGGAGCTGTGCGCCGCCATCGAGGACCGGGATCCCCTTGGGCGGCTGTTCGACCTGGATGTGCTGGACCCGGAGCGGGGCGGGTGGAGCCGGGAGGACCTGGGGCTGTCTCCCCGGCGCTGCCTGGTCTGCGGCAGGGAGGGAAAAGGCTGCGCCTCCCGGCGGCTCCACTCGGTGGAGGAGCTCCAGGAGAAGACCCGTGAGATTTTAACGGGCTTCTTTGCCCGGCAGGACCGGGAGGCCCTGGCCGGACAGGCCGCCCGTGCCCTGATGTACGAGGTGTGCACCACCCCCAAGCCCGGGCTGGTGGACCGGCACAACAACGGCAGCCACAGGGATATGGACCTGTTCACCTTCCTGGACAGCACCGCTGCCCTGCTCCCCTATTGGCATCAGGCGGTCTCCATCGGCCAGGAGACCGCCGGCCTCCTCCCGGAGGAAACCTTTGCCCGCCTCCGGGAGGCCGGGCTGGCGGCGGAGCGGGCCATGTTCCGTGCCACCGGCGGGGTAAACACCCACAAGGGGGCCGTTTTCTCTCTGGGCTGCGTCCTGGGGGCCGCCGGGCGGCTGTGGACCCCGGAGGGGCCCTGCCGGGACGCCGCGCGCCTGCTGGCGGAGTGCGCCCTGATGTCCGCCAGTGCAGCAGAGGAGGCCTTCTCCGCCCTCACCCCGGAAACCGCCCGCACCTTCGGGGCCCGGCTGTATCTGGAAACCGGACTGCGGGGGATCCGGGGCGAGGTGGCCGGCGGCTTCCCCTCCGTCCTGGAAACCGGTCTGCCCACCCTCCGCGCCCTGCTGCGGGAGGGCGTCAGACAGCGCTGGGCCGCGGCACAGGCGGCGGAGCTGCTGGCCCAGAGCCCCCTCCCCGCTCTGGAGGCGGTGGAGGCCCTGGACCGGGAGATGATCCGAAGGAACCTCTCCCCCGGCGGATGCGCCGACCTGCTGGCTGTCACCTATTTTCTCCATTTCTTATCCCAAAACAGTGCTATGTGAACGGTAACACCCAAACGACGATAAAACTCCTGGCAACTGCGACCCAAAGCTCAATGGTCACACTGCCAGGAGTTCTTGCATCTGAAACAGGTAAAACTGGGCAGAACTATTTTATCAGAAATCGATCCCTTAAATGACAAACTGATACCCCACTCCGCGAATCGTCCTCAAATAATTCGGTCGTGTGGCGTCCGCTTCGATTTTGACCCGCAGGTGCCGAATATGTACCATAATCGTGTTGTCGTCCACCACATCGTTTCCCCATACATTGCGATAAATTTGTTCTTTACTCAAGATCTTGTTGGGGTTGTTGAAAAAATACTTGATGAGCAGGCTCTCTTTGCTGGACAGGGGGATCTCCGTGCCGTCTCGGAACAGCCGCATTTCGTCGCAGACGTAGCGGAACGGCCCCAGCGAGAGAATACTCTCTCTCTGCCGGCTGGACAACCCCATACGCCGCAGGCAGGCCTTTACCTTGGCGCACAGCACTGTGGTGGAAAAAGGCTTTGTGATGTAGTCGTCGGCGCCGATGCCAAGCGCCAGGATCTTGTCGTTATCCGCCTGCCGCCCGCTGAGCACAAAGACGGGCAGCAGAATCCCCAGGTCACGGAGAGTCCGAATAACCTGGAACCCGTCCATGCCATCCATGACGATGTCCAGAAGCATCAGGTCGAAGGACTGTTCCTGGGCCATACGAAGGGCGTCCGGACCGTTTGACGCTTCAAAGGTAGCAAATCCCTCGCTGGACAAGACCCTGGAAATCGTCCTGCGCACAAATTTTTCATCATCCACAATCAATATTTTCGCTGCGTCCAAAGTGGTCGCCTCCGTCAGAAAATTCATTTTCTATTTGATGTCGCTTGGAAAGAGAGAAAAACACTTTTTATTATATCATATATTGTCAAATAGCACAAAAACTTTTTAGGAGTCTTACGAAATTTTAAGGGAAACCGCCACCTTCAGTTAAGGAGCCTTTAGTACAATATGAGAGAAGAGAAATGGGGGCAGATACGAAAGGAGGGATATCTTTGCGGCAGAAAAAGAGGTTCACAGAACATGAGTGGATCCTGTTGGAGGAAAAATTCAACGATCTGCTGACCCCCATTCTGGGATATGCGGAATTTTTACAGATGCAGCTGGGTCCGGAAAGTGAACTGAGCCAGGATGCGCATGAAATTGGACTTGCCGCCGGTCAGCTTCAGGCATTATTTCAGGAGATTTTCTCCCATCACGGACCCGTCGTCGGCAAGGACCGCGCAGCAACCAACGTACGCCAAGGCGATCTCCCCTCCAAACTGCCGGAGAAATTTGGGGAAAGGTGAGATCCAGCAAAACCATAAGCCCGGTTTCCAAACTCCATCTGCCTGTTTTGTCCGCCCTCCGCAGACGATGCCCCGACCAAGAGAACCCCTGCGAAAGAGAGCGGATCTGTCCGACACGGTAATATCAAATGAATACTCAGTGCAAGCGGAACCGGGAAACTCCGGTCCCGCTTGCATCACAATAAAAAAGCTGTTTTTTTCTTCACGCCAGCGTGGTATGATATTTTGAGAGGAGGGCAGAGTATGACGAGATTCAAATGGGGAAAAGCCATGAAAATGCTGATTGCGGCTCTGATGGTCTGCCTGCTGAGCGTTCTGTCTTTTGCGGTATACAATACCTATGACGCCTACACGCAGATGATGATTGCCCAACAGCAGCAGCACCTCCTGATCACCGCCCGGGCAGCTTCTCAAAATCTGTCCCTCTATCTCTCAGAGCAGATCCGGAACGTGGAGATTTTGACCCAGACTCCCGGGTTTCTGAATCAGTTCCACACATACTATGTGAGTGGGGAGCAAAAGGGGCTGAAGGAGCACATATTGTCCTATATGCTCTCCCAAAATCAGGGGATCTCCCGGATCTATCTGCTGGATCAAAACGGAAATGAGGTCTTTCGCTATAACCAGTACCCCTTCCTGGAAGCCTTTGACGAGTCGGTTCTTCATCTGGACCGTCTGGTGGAGGACCGCCAGACGGGACTTGGCTCCGCATTCCGGATCAGCCCACAGCACTATGGCCTCACTCTGGTCAACAGCATTACGGACGGAAACGATTATCTGGGGGCTGTCGTCTCCGTGTTAGATATGGAGGCTCTTTACCAGCAGTATATGGTCCCGCTCCAGCTGCAGGGAACGGTGGATCTCATTGTCAAAAATGAGCGGGGGACCATCATCATGCACCCAGAGTCGGAGATGCTCGCGTTCAATTACTTTGGCGACATTCCAGATCTGGACACCCTGCCGGAATATGAGAGCCTTTGGAATATGCTCCAGCTCCAATATAGCCAGGAGGAGGGCGTTGCAATCTACCGCTCCTACTCCAGCGGTATTCTTCCGGAGCGGGAGGAGATATCCGCCTTCTCCCGGATGAACTTAAACGGGACCTCCTGGTATATTTCCGCGGTCATGCCCTATTCCCAGGTGGTCCAGATGGTCAATGAAAACCTGAACCGCTTCGCATTTTTGGTTACGGTTATCTTTATCTTGATCGCGTCAAGCATTCTGATTATATACGGACTTCAGAAAAACCGGCAGAAACTGAAAATCGAAGCGCGCTATCTTCGGGATATGAACCGCACGTTAGAGGAACTCCATGAGAGCCGGGAGCAGGTGCGCCACTACCAGAAGCTGCAGACCATCGGCGCCCTGGCTGGAGGAATCGTCCACGAATTTAACAACCTGCTGACTCCGATCATGGGCTACTCGGAGTTTTTGAAGCATCAGCTGGGCCCGGAAAACGAGTACTATGAGGATATTGACGAGATCTATAAGGCGGGCAGCCGGGCCAAGGAGATCGTGGATCAGATCCTCCCCTTCAGCCGGCGGGAGACCGATTCTTCCCAGTACAATGTGGTCAACCTCAACGCCGTCATCTGGGATGCCCTGAAAATGGTGCGGATGCTGCTCACCTCCAGTGTCCGGCTGGTGGTAAAGCCCTACAACGGCCCCATCAATGTTTACGGCAGCGCCACTCAGATCCATCAGGTACTGCTGAACCTATGCACCAATGCGTGCCAAGCCATGGAGACTGCGGGCGGAACGCTCACCGTCGCCACCCGGCGGATCTCCCAGGATCAGCTGCCGCAGCAGTTCCACCCCGTGTCGGAAGGAGAATTTGTTCAGATCGAGGTATCGGATACTGGCTGTGGGATTCCTTCCGAGATGCTCTCCCAGATTTTCGACCCATTTTTCACCACCAAGGCGGCGGGAGACGGTACGGGGTTAGGCCTGTCTGTAGTACAAAACATTTTGATCAGCCACGGCGGCTTCATCGAGGCGAAAAGCACATTGGGCCAGGGCAGCCGTTTTCTGGTCTATCTTCCCATCACCAATCAGCTGCCCAACGTAAGCATCCAAGAGGGAAAAAAGAGCGGCCGCACAGGAATGGGTTCCATTTTATTAGTAGACGATGAACTTCGGGTGGTCCGATATTTCAAACGCAGGCTGCTCCATCTGGGGTATCAAGTGGACGCGTTTACCGACCCGGAGGAGGCGCTGAACACATTTAAGCGGACGCCGGAGCATTGGGACCTGCTAATTGTGGATGAGGCCATGCCAAAGCTGAGAGGGACGGCACTCCTGCAGTACATGAAGCAGCACAACCACGACCTGCGGGTCATCCTTGTGACTGGATTGGTGGGAGACAGCGCCATACGCCTGCATGCGGAGCGGCAGATTGATGAAATTCTGACGAAACCTGTAGAGTTTGAGGCCTTGTCCGGGACGATCGTCCGTCTGCTGTCCGAAGAAACATCAGATAAGTGAGGTTGTGCCTATGATTCGCGGAAAATATCTGATCCTGCTTGCCTCTGCACTGGTCCTGTCCCTCAATTCAGGCTGCAGCCAACGTCAGGCGAAGTCTGCGGAAGCGGTATCCCCTTATCCCAGGCAGTCGGTAGAGTTGATCGCCCCCGCCGGAGTACGCAGCGGCTCCGACCTGACGCTCCGCTCCGTGGCCCAGTGCCTGCGGGATGCAGGCCTTGTTGATGTGCCGTTACCTGTCACAAACCGGCCCGGAAATGGCGGAGGACTCGCGTTGGATTATTTGAATGAGCATATTGGCGCGGACGATGCGCTGGCCGTTTTCTCGCCGCCGGTCTGCCTGATCCATCTGAACGGCAGCACTCCTTTGAGCTATCATGAGAATACCACGCCCATCGCCAAGCTGGTCACCGACTACGGCTGCTTCGCTGTGGCGTCCAACTCCCCCTATCAGAATTTGAATCAGGTAATGGAGGCGCTGCGGGAGGATCCAGGTTCTGTGCGCGTGGGTGGAACATCTTCGGTAGGCTCCATGGATCACGTTCAATTTCTCAAGGTGGCTCAGGCCGCTGGGATCGAAGCCTTGGATCAGCTCTCCTACACCGGATTTGAGGACGGCCGGGTACTGGCCCAGCTTCTGGGGGGACATGTTGACATTGTCTCGGCAGGGATCGGCGATGTGGTCGGCCTGGTTGAGAGCGGCGACGTGCGCGTACTGGGGATCACGGCGGAACAGCGGGTCGGCAGCGGTATCGTGGCGGAGATGCCCACCTGTATCGAGCAGGGGATCGACGCGACCTTCTATAACTGGAGAGGTATCTTCGGTCCGAAGGATATGCCGGAGGAGGCTCTGGAGTTCTGGGAAAGCACGTTGGCCGATTTGGTCCAGACCCAGGAGTGGACAGATACCTGCAAACGATACGGCTGGGACATGGACTATCTGGGGCGTGAGGAGTTTGAGTCGTTCCTTGCCGATGTGAATGAGGAATACGCGGTTCTGCTGGAAGAAGTGGGGCTTTTGGAATCGGAATGATCCTTTTGCGAAAGAATGGAATTACCTAAGTATTCAAGAGAATGCAGGCGGCTCCTGGTTTTCCAGGAGCCGCCCAATTTATTAAGCCAAGAGGGACTTTTGTCTATTGTCCGCTTTTACTGGACCTATTCATCCAATCAGCAGGGGGGCTTTTGTACTAATGGTAAACCTTTTGGTCTGGGCCGGACGTTCCCTTTACAATGGGTTTTGCGCGCTCTTTCCCATGCTTGGCCTTTCCTTGAATCTGGGGAACGGGCGGAGTCTCATTCCTAGGCTGTATATGACTCCAGTCCGGACGGGCCATACCTTTTTTAGCCAAGTCAACACCTCCATGAGTCATTTCAAAATAAGATCATTATTGGCCTATTTTGCGTGTTTTGCTGTATATATTTCATTATCGTCGGTTCCATAAATGAGAAGTTTCTGGTTCCTGTCACAGAGAGCCAAGAGAACATTTTGAGCGGACTGAATACCGCGCTGTTTGAGCTGCTTATCCAGCCAGGTCAAATTCAACCCCATACGTTGGAGGTTGCTTTCCAGAATCCGGCCATCCATAACCAACTCAGTAAACGGCAGTTCTTGTTCCGGAGACAGATTCATGTCGCTGGGCGTTACAGGGCGCTGGGTACTCACTGGAAGAATCGTCAGCCTCCCGTTAAACTCGAAAATTGCGGTCTGGATATTGGTGAGGTCAAAGTATCCCTGCTGCCTGCACATAGTGAGAAATTCCTCTAAATCAAGCTTGGCTTTTTTCAGATTTCCTCGATAGAGCTTTCCATGATCCATAAGAATGGTGGGGGAACCATAGAGATACCTGCGCGTTCTGGGATATTTATTGGTCACAATGCTGAGCAGAAGCGTGACCCCTGCATAAATCAGGATTGCAGTAAAGGGTTTCCAGGGGTTCTCCAGCTCTGTGGCCATCTCAGCGGCGATAGAGCCGATGGTAATCCCCGTAATATAGTCAAAAAAATCCAGTTGTGAAATCTGTTTGTGCCCGATTAGCTTGGCTGCGATAAAGAGTGTGGCAAAGGAACCCAGAGTCGTGAGGCAAAGAACGATAACTTTCATATGATACGCCCCCTTTCCCTATAGTCTGACCAGAATGCTGACAAACATACACAGTGGCACCTCCATGCTTTCCATGCAATTCACCAGGCAAGGATGGAACTCATAGAATGAACTATCCACGAAAAATGTGTTTAGGTTTCCGGCTTTGCAACTTTGGGCAGAGGGGGAACCTCTCCACAATCGGTGCAGATACCCTGCTCCAAGGTCCCGTTGCAGTTGATATAAATATTCCACCGCCGTGGCCACTGCACCAAACTCAACAGGATCAGCACAGCATTTGGTTGTGGTAATCCGATCTGGGCAAAGGGGATCACAATCACAGGGACGCAGATAGACGCAGACTGGTGCCCCACAATGGGACAAGTCTGAGATTCATTGAGCACTTTGGGATTCCAATCGACCATACAAGAAACTCCTTTCTGGCACTCATCGTTCTCATCCTATACACATGGGGGAAAACGGTTCTCATCTCCCGGCAAACGATCAAGCCGGAGCAGCCCTTTTGGTGCTTGCATAGTATGGGGTGGGATATTTTCCCAGAAGGAGGTAACACACATGGGTGTTACAAATTCCAACAAAGTTGTCAGCACTGACCGTATAACCTGCGACGGTTCTTTGCGTGTAACTCTGGCGCTGACCGCAGTGCCTGACATTGTTTCCAATCCCACTGATATCGTATTAGTACTGGACCGATCCGGCAGTATGACCGGCTCGCCGCTGGCGGGCATGAAACTGGGCGCGAAGACCTTTATTGACATTATTGATGAGGCCACCGACAGCAGCAAAGACGGCCAAATCGGCTCAGGCAGCCGAATGGGAGTTGTCAGTTTTTCCAATGTTGCTGTGGTGGATGAGCAGTTGATTACCTCTGTTGACGCGCTGAAAACTGCGGTAGACAGCTTGACTGCAGGTGGTAATACCAATCACGCTGACGCATTTAGCAAAGCTGTCCAGCTGTTTGACCCTGCCTCTGGCAACGCCAAGGTCATGGTCATATTTACGGATGGCAACACCACCACCGGCGCACCTCCTGCCCCTGTGGCAACCGCGGCCAAAGCTCAGGGAATTATCATTTACTGCATCGGCCTGATCGGTTCAGATGGTCTGGATATCAGTGCACTGAACGACTGGGCCACCGATCCGGACGCTTCCCACGTGGCGGTGACGCCGGATACTGCCGACTTGGAAGCGCTTTTTGCACAACTGGCCGCAAATATTTCCAAACCAGGCGCTACGGACATTATCATTAATGAAGCTGTCAACCCGGACTTCGTTATTACCAGTATTTCGTCGCCCATAAAAGGGTCCGCCACCATGCTGGACGCTCACTCCCTGCGGTGGAATATTTCGCAGTTAGGGGTGACCTCCAGTGAAAGTGCGTCGCTGGACTTTTTCATTCGCCATGTGGGCCAGCAGGCTGGAACCAAACTGGTCAATCAGTCCATCACTTATTCGGATAAAGAGGGAAATGTGGTATCTTTCCCGAAACCTACCGTATCGGTAGAGTGCGATATTGTAGTTCATCCGGAGCAATGCCCTGACCCGGTGGACCTGAATGTGGAAGGTTGTCAGGATTCGATCTTGGTAGACCTTGGAGATGTCTATCTGGAGTCTCAGGGCCGGATCATTCAAATGGATGTGACCATTAAAAATGTTTGCCCTGGAAAACGGGTAGCTTTGGCGGCAATTCTTACCGAGGTGGATCAGGACGGCATAGAACACCAACGGGGTATGAAGTCTATCACCATTCCGGCGCACAGTTTTCCTGTGTGCAGAGATGTGTTGGTAAAATGCATCAAGTTTGTGGTGCCGGAGGACTTGAGCGTATCCGGTGGGGCTATGTGCAGTCCCCGCAAGTTTAAAGCCCGCTTTCTCGCCAATAATATTGATACGGACTACCGCTGTTGCGAGTCTGCTGTTACACTTTAACCAGCATGCCACCACCTCATAAGGCGGTGGCTACATATCGAGCCAATTGTTAAACACACTCACCACCCACAACTCACATAGTAAAATTTGTCCCCGATCAGTCATATCATGCCTGGTTCATTGTGGAGCGCATGGGAGTAACTCACCCAGCTGACGCTCTCCGCCCCCCGGCTTCTGCACCACATGGGCAACGTCTTCTGGGATAACGATCTGCCTGCTCCGGCAACGTGAAACAGAAGAGGACCTTAGCTACAAATTCAGCTGAAAGCCCCGTTTTCCAGGGCATTCAGCTCCTGTTCAATTTTGCGTTGGCCATCCAATGGGGGTAGACCGCCTTTTCCAATCTTCCGACAAAACTCCCGGTATGTTTGAAGTGCTGCCATACTGAGAATGCCGTGCTGACACTTAATAGGGAAAAACGGAATGGTCCCATGATATCGGAACAAAGAGGTGCAGGTGCTCTGCAGACAACCTGGCCGCTGACACCAGGCAGCTCCATGTAGCTGCCCTGCATCGAATACCAACATTGATCCATTTATATCATACCACCGCAAATTGTCAGACTTGACAACTCAAATTGTCGGGTGCTTACTTTCTTGCGAACTCGGTTGGATAAAAGCGCCGCTCTCTGCCCGACCGGGGATGAATGATACCATACCCTCCTCTTTTTGAAGCTTAAAATACCAGCGCTCCAAGCCTTTTTGTCCCGACGTGCGTATGTCACAGCCCTCCTTTGAGGAGTGGACTTAATGTGCTTGTATAAGCGGGATATAAGACGATATTTATTTACCTCTCAACGAAACGCAGCTGCACCCGTACTTTTGCTCCACTAGATCCCAGTTCACCACGTTCCACCAATCGTTGATATAGTCCACTCTCTTGTTATAGTGTTTTAAATAATAGGCGTGTTCCCACACATCTAAACTAAGAAGCGGCATTACAACACCCACCGGAGTTTCCTGATTGGCGGTGGTCACGAGACAAAGCCCTTGCTTGCCATTGAACAGCCAAACATACCCCGAGCCGAAAACGGACAACGCCATTTCTGTAAATTTTTCCCGAAAAGCGTTCAGGGAACCAAACCGGCGGTTGATGTCCACCGCTAAAGCGCCCGAGGGTGCTTTTTTTCCATCCGGGCACATGCCATTGAAAAAGAACTGGTGATTGTATACTCCACCGGCATTACGGGCAATGGCTATGCAGTCCTTTTCTGGAACTTGCCTAGTGGTATGAATAAGTTGCTCAAGTGTCAATGTCTGAAACTGTGGGTACTTTTTCAGGATGCTGTTCAGGTTATCTATATAAGTTTTCAAGTGTCTTTCATGATGCAACTGCATCGTCTTTTCATCTATGTACGGTTCCAACGCATCATACGCATATGCCAGTGGTGCATTTTCAAATGGATAATGTTTTTTCAAGGCAATCCCTCCCTCTCATACATGATATGCAAACAGAAGAGATTTGCCTTTCACTTCTGCTGGTAATTTTTTGATAAATCCTCTTTGAAATTGATATGGTTTTAGCAGAGGTGAGTTGGTATGACAACAGGCATGGAATATTTTTTAGTGCTGGCGGAGGAGCAGAGCATCAGTCGGGTGGCCCAGCATCTCTTTGTCACCCAGCAGTCTATGAGCGAGCAGATGAAGCGCCTGGAACAGCTCTATTGCGCCAAACTGTTTACCCGGCGTCCCCGGTTTCAATTGACCGCCGCCGGAGAGGCCCTGCTCTCCACCGCCCGGCAAATTCGAATTCTGGAACAAGGGCTGACACTTCACTCCACAACATCTAGGAGAAAAGCGGCGGCCAGCTTCGGTCGGTATCCATGCCACCCGGGCCCGGATCCTTCTACCCCAGGCAGTGGAATGGTTTTACCGCGCTTTTCCCAATGTGAAGCTGATTTTTGTTCACGACGATACCCGTAACTTTGAGCAAATGCTGATGAATGGAGATCTCAACCTGTTTTTCGGGGTAGACGCCGCCCCATTTTCAGAGTTTGAAATGCTTCCCCTGGCAGAGGAGTCTATTTACCTTGTCGCGTCAAAAGCTCTTCTGGAGAACAAGCTGGGATGGGGCCTCTCCTAGCCGAGAAACGTGATTCTCCCCTGGGAACTGGAGCTACTCCCCCTAATTTTCAGCCATGACCGCAGCCACCTACAGCAGAAGGTGGACCGGCTTTTGCAGGAAACGGCTATTATTCCCCATAAAATTCTCACCATATCGGACTTTGAGGTGCAGCTCATGCTGGCCTGCAAGGACGTTGGCGCGTGTTCCTGTCCCAAGCTGATGCTTCAAAAGGTACAGGAACTCAATAACCAAAACTCCTGTAATCCCCTGCATATCTTTCCTGTGAAAGGGCTGGTTTGAACATCGCAGCTCTCGCTGGTGCTGCACCAAAGGGCCTACCGCTCCCCTGCTCTAACTGCGTTGATCCAAATTCTGAAGGGATCGTTTTTAACCAGCTTTTCCACCTTGGTATAAGTCCCCCGTACTCCAGTATGCAACACCCCTGGTTGTGAAGTTTCACACAGCCAGGGGTGTTTTACATCTGGCTATGGAATGGACGCTCTGCTCCGCCCGCGATACCCACCCAGCGCAAAACATCTTCCCTGTTTTAGAATTTAAATTTTTTATTTATTAAAAAAGAACAAAAATTCCGCCGTATTCTTGTCTATATGACAGAATAAATTCTTTTTTCTGGTATTGTCCCCGCTGAAAAGCGGGTCTCCATGGGTGAGGAAACCATTAACCCCATGTCTATGGACCCTCTGGCGTGGCACCTTGCCCTGACTTTAGTAGCTACTTTGGCGGGCTACAAATTTTACGACTGGTATAAGCAGCATCTGCCTAACATCGAACTGCCAGTCATGTGCTTAGCCATGATCGCCGGTGTGATTTTACAGACCATTCTAAACCACACCCCCTTCCGGGACAGCGTTGATGAGCACGTAGAGGGCCGGATTGGCAGCATGGTTACGGACTATCTGGTTGGTTTCGGCGTGGCCTCCATCTCCATTACAGTAGTTATGGAGTTTGCGGCTCCCATTGTTTTGCTGTGCATCCTGGGTATGCTTACCTCGCTGACCCTGGTGTTTGTAGTAGGGCGTAAGCTGTTTCACAACTTCTGGTTTGAGCGCTCCATCTTCGTCTTTGGCTGGACCACTGGCGTTGTTGCCATTGGCGTAACCCTGCTGCGGATTGTAGACCCTGAGGCAAAGAGCGGTACGCTGAATGATTACGGTTATTCCTATACCATTCAGTCGGTGGTTGAAGTCTTTATCATTGCAATGGTGCCGATTATGGCGGTCTCTCTAGGCTGTATCCAGTCTGGCGCAATTCTGACCGTAATCGCAATAGCCCTGTTCCTGTTTGGTGCGAAGGTGTTTGGCGTCCATAATGAGAAAATGAATGAACTGCGCGAGGGCGAGGCGGAAATCATCAACACGAAATAAATCTGGAGATTTCTAAAATGAGAGCCGGAGTATAACGGACCGTTGGGATGAGTGGCCGGCCGGACTGCCCCTCCCCCATTGTTCAGCAGAGCTATATAGAATGAGGAGATGATCTATTTGGACGGATATATGCAAGAGACCGCTCAAGAACTGCTTCATGGCGCCTACGACCTTCACATACATACCAGTCCTTCCCATTTCCCGCGGCTTCTGGATGACTTTACTCTGGTGGAACAGGCGGCGGCGGCCGGGATGGCGGGCGTCATGCTGAAAAGCCACTACGAGCCAACCGGGGCAAGGGCCGCCATGGTCAATCTCCGGCTGGGGCAGCTAGGGACGGCTGCCTACGGCGGGATTGTGCTCAACTGGCCAGTGGGAGGGCTGAACCCCTACGCGGCGGAGTCATCGCTCAAGATGGGTGGCCGCTTTGTGTGGATGCCCACCCGGGACGCCGCCAACAGCCTGGCCGCCGGAGGAAATATGCCGGGGGACTTTTTTTCACGTCCCGGAATCTCCATTCTAAATGAGACAGGTGATCTCCTCCCAGTTGTCTATGAAATTATGGAGGTGATCAAAAAGTACAATGGCGTCCTGGCTACCGGACATATCAGCCCCAAGGAGTCTGTCCTGCTGTGCCGAGCCGGCCGGGCCTATGGCGTCAAGATGGTTCTGACCCACCCGGAATTTGACCGCACCCTGATGGATACTGGAACCCAGCGTGAACTGGCCGCTCTGGGCGTAGCCATTGAGAAGTGCTGGTTCAACCTTGCGGTGGGCATCGTGACGCCCCAGGAGATGGCGGCCCACATCCGTGCCTGCGGCCCGGAGCGCTGCTTCCTCACCACCGACCGGGGCCAGGCAGGCCAGGAGCCGCCGGCGGCGGGGATGGAACACTTTCTGCAAACCCTCTTAGAAGAGGGCTTCTCCCGGGATGAGCTTTGGGCGATGGTCTCCGGGGTCCCCGCCCAATTGGTCCTTTCGTAGCCGCGCCTTTGCCGCTCCAGTGTCTTCCTTTGTGTTCCTCCAGCTATTGACTTTTCCAGTTATAATGTTTTGGACAAATTTAAAACACTCTGTGCGAAGGAAGCGGATAGAAATGCCTGGGACCATTGTTGACCACATTATCGAGATTAAGGACTCTCTGCCCAAAAAGCAAAAACAGTTGTGCAACTATATCGTCCTCCACAGCGGAGAAGCGGGCATGATGACTGTCGCTGAGCTCGCCCAGCAAGCCGGAGTGGGAACCACAACCGTCATGCGACTCGTTCAGTATTTAGGCTACGACTCCTATAACTGTTTGAAGCGGGATATCATGAGCGCCTCGATGCGTCAACTAGGCTCCAGCTATGGGAACCGGATGCAGACCCTTGCGTCCGATTCCGAAGCCGGGAAAGAGCACACCTTGGAGCATGTGTTGAACGATTTCCGACAGGTATCGGAAAATCTGCTGACGCCAAACAACCAGGAGCAGTTCAACAAAGCGGTGGATCTTCTGCTGAAAGCCAACTGGATCAATGTGCTTGGGCTGCGGTCTTCCCAGGTGGCCGCCCTGTACTTTGAATATGCAGTGGGGATCTTTTATCCCAAAGTGCGGCAGCTAAGCACCGGACAGGAGTATCTGTTTGGCCGTCTGCTTCCGATCTGTCCGAATGATGTGCTACTGGTCATCTCCCAGTGGCCCTGTACGAAAAAGACCATTGACGCGGCTCTGGTATGCCACAGGCGGAATATCCCCATTATTCTGGTAACCAACACCCGGATCAACCCCATTGCGGAGTATGCCTCGGCCGTGATCGACACCGACTCGGTCAGCAGCAGTTCGGATATTCTCCCTGTCATGGCAGTCATGGAGGCGCTGTCCTATGAGATCGGCAAGCGGACCGCCCCTCAATCCACCGAGAACATGACCGCACTGGAGGAGATGCTGCGGGATAACCACCTGATCCTATGGGACTCTGTGTAAGAATGTTGTCTGGACCGCTTCTGGAGGTCGGTCGAGGAGATAATTCCACCCATCTGCGGGGGGAGGGCAGCGGCTTTTCCGGGTGGAAGCTCAGCCCCACTTTATCGTCAGAGAAAAGAGCGCCTGGTGGAACAGGGAGCGTAATCCTGCCGTGTCGCCCCCGTGCGGCCTCGTGTGAGGCGATTGAGTGCAGGACAGCCATGTACCCCAACAAACCAGGGCTACGCCGCTGTGCAGCTCCTGTGGGCGAAAGACGACGCCTAGAGAGCTCATATTTTCTATTTCTATGGCGAATTTTTATAGTCTGAAATAAACTCCTGTGCCCCCCTGGTTCTGGCCGTTTTGCTGGAACCAGGGGCGTTCGATTTTAGTACGAGGATAAAGGGAGGTGGTCGCAAAGCGCCGCAGTGCGGGGTGTGTCAAGGAATTGCGGGATTTCGCCGCAGCGCCGTGCCCCTGGCTTTTCCCTTTTTCTGTGGTATGTTGTGTCGTTGAAAAGGAGGCGACACACATGCGAGACACATTGGAAGATCTGTACTTTGGGAAAATCACACCTAACGAGTAGGACATCACTCCAGGCTCGGTCCTAGCGGATGCTATGGACCAGGCGGAACAGTGTGAGTAGAAGCTTACCACTCTGCTGGAGGGGGAAGTGAAAACCCTGCTGCTCCAACTTCTCAACGCAGAGAATGCGATCGGCAGCACCCTGGCCCTGCAAAATGGGGTGGACGTGAAAACAGTGTCCGGAATGCTGGGGCAGATTTAGGATCCCAAATAAAACCCTGCAAAAAATTGCAAAAATCAAAAATAATCCAGCGAAATTATGCAATTTTATCAAATTTTGTCTTGACCAACCGAAATAGATACGTGCAGATTTTATTCATGCTCTTGCCATTTTGGCGCCAAATTTAATTTTGATATTCATTCCAAGTCCTTTTGCCAGTCTTTTCAGAGTGCGGAGAGACGGATTTCCAGTCCCGTTTTCAAAACGGCTGATGTCTGCCTGTGTAATACCAGTCATTTCTGCGAACTGCTTTTATGTATAAAAGCATTATATGTGTTATATCGCATATCGTAAACACGTTCTTTTATTGAGCGGAAGCAGAGTGTAGGAGTACAATACATATTGGACAGTTGAATAAAAAAGGATGAAGGATAAGGCCTCATCGGTTATAGTTGAAGTTGTGAGCAACAACTGAACGAGAGGGGGCTATATCCTTCATGAGCAAGAGTATAACACAAGACATGGCATATCGGCAATCCCTGATGA
>QWCK01001048.1_pt1 | contig 43386 bp, 44 predicted proteins | sample 1972571 | NCBI WGS metagenome assembly QWCK01 (sample SAMN09866710, study PRJNA288562) | Human gut metagenome isolate term2_stool, whole genome shotgun sequencing... | isolation source: gut | host: Homo sapiens | place: USA: California | reverse complement strand
TCTGCAAACTTTCCACATCATATAGTTTTAAATTTAATAGGACGCCGAAACGATCGCGAAGAGGCGATGCCAACTGACCCGATCGAGTGGTAGCACCTATTAGGGTAAAGTGATTTAAATCCAGTCGCAGCGAGCGAGCAGAAGGCCCTTTACCTACGATAATATCCAGTGCATAATCCTCCATGGCAGGGTATAAAACCTCTTCTACTGTTCGAGGGATTCTGTGTATTTCGTCTATAAAAAGGACATCGTGTTCTTCTAAATTTGTAAGAATACTCGCAAGATCCCCAGGCCTCTCAATGGCGGGGCCTGAGGTGACGCGAATATCTGCCCCCATTTCATTGGCGATAATATTAGCAAGGGTGGTTTTGCCGAGACCCGGCGGACCACTTAAAAGCGTATGGTCAAGTGCCTCGCCCCGTCGTTTAGCCGCTTCAATGAATATTTCAAGTTTTTCTCTCGCCGCATCCTGCCCGATATAGTCGGTGAGAAAACTCGGCCGTAGAGCCGTCTCTACTCGCTCTTCCTCAGGCAAAATCGTGCGCGTTACCAGACGTTCCTCTTCCATGCTCCCCCCTTATCTTTTATTCGAAAGCTTTTTAAGCGCCGATTTTAAAATTTCTTCTACATCAACACCTTCAGCCTCGGCTACGGCACTCTTCGCTTCAGCCGCGGAATAGCCAAGTCCCATTAAAGCGTCGGTTACTTCTTCTTGAGCACTCGTAGCAATAGAGGACTCTTCCGTTACGATATCTCCGCTGTCTTCAAATCCTGCGACCTTATCTTTTAACTCAAGCAAGATACGCTCCGCCGTCTTCTTCCCGATACCAGGCGCCTTCATTAAGCTCTTCACATCTTCTCCGCGTATAAAACTTACGATGGATTCCGTTTCGTAACCACTTAAAATACCGATGGCAACTTTAGGACCGACACCTGTAACGGTGATTAAAAGATGAAAAAGTTCCCGATCTTTTTCGTGGGTAAACCCGTAAAGTGTAAAACCGTCGTCTCTGACTTGTAAATGTGTATAAACTGAAACCTCTTCACCGAGAGGAATTTCACCGATGGCGATAATCGGTACGTAAACTGCAAAGCCCAACCCCCCGGTTTGCACCACAATATGGTCTGACTTCTTTTCCACTACTTTTCCAATCAGTCGATCGATCATTTCTCACCTACTTCAACTTAAACTTCTGCTTACTCTTCATGGAGTGACTGTGAACGATGGCAATAGCCAATCCGTCGGCAGCGTCGTCCGGTCTCGGAATTTCAGGAAGATGTAAATACATCTTTACCATTTCCTGTACCTGTCTTTTTTCCGCACGTCCATATCCTGTAATGGCTTGTTTTACCTGTAAGGGAGTGTATTCATATACTTCCAGTCCCTCTCGCATACAGGCTAAAATTTCCACGCCTCGCGCCTGAGCTACGGATATGGCAGTCGTTAGGTTCTTATTAAAGAACAGCTCCTCCATGGCCACTTCGTCAGGTTTTGCGTCGCGAATCAGCTTTGTGAGCTCTTCATATAATTGATACAGTCGTTTTGAATATTCCGTTTTGCTGGAGGTTTCAATCGTGCCGTATTCTACAGCTCTAAGACGATTCCCCTCCACATCAATGATCCCATAGCCCATTGTCGCAAGGCCCGGATCGATTCCAAGTACTCTCATAAAACTCCTTAAAAAAAGGACTCTTGCGAGCCCTTCACTTACGGATGATAACGTCTTAAAACCAGATCATTAATTCCGCACCAATAAGCGGAACAATAGATTCGCAATCCGTCTCGGTATATAAAATTCTTAAGCTTGCGGTTCAAACCGGCAAGCTCCTGCTGGCTCAAAGTGTATTCCGATTCCCTGTAAGGGGTTTTCGGCGATTGAAAGTTCACCTGCAGTTGACGGTCTACATAGTGATTTAAAGTATATACTTTCCGCTTTAAAATATGTCTCGAGAAGCGGGCCGCCTGTTCCTTAACGAGACTATCGCCGTAGCCGTGAACGTGACGAGCGACACATCGTTTATAAAAAGCTTCAACCGCCTCATTGGAAAGATCATATTGGTATAAAATCCTTCTCTCAAACATAGAGCTTATTTCAAATTCATTTAGGGCTAAGACTTCCAATTCATTAGCTCCGGCCACTTCATTTAAGCCCTGTCTGTAGCCTGTTAAATACATGGCGAGTTCAAAACGATTCACATCGTCATATATGGCATCGGTCAAACTTCCGGCAAAAAGAGAGCAATTTTCTTTTCTTCTAAGAAAGTACAGAATATCCTTCTTTAAATTTTTCATCGATACGTAAGAAGGAAATATATTATGAATTTTCTCTTCCAGATCGTATAAGCTTAGGAGAATTTGCATGGCCGAACTGTCGCAACGGTACAAGAACCGATGCAACAGTTTCGATTTAATATCGACAAAATCTACACTTTTATTTTGTAATTGTAAACTGTTTACCGGCATGCTCTTCCTCCTTATCGTTTAATATTTTACCATAAAGACGAAAAGACTTCACCTGATTTTATAATATGTCTTCTCCTCGTAACTTGGCTTCCATAATAAAAGAATCGGGCCACACGGAGGCTTGCACCTCGGCGATGGACTTCTTTTCTAAGAAGAACATACAGATTCTGGACTGACCGATACCGCCGCCAACGGTATAGGGTAATTCTCCGGCCATTAAGTTTTTATGGTAATCCATTTCCATGCGCTCGGTCATATCGGCGATCTCCAATTGACGCTTTAAGCTTTCCTCATCGACACGGATTCCCATTGATGACAATTCAAGTGCGGAGTCCGTTACAGGATTATAAAATAAAATATCTCCGTTAAGTTCCCAATCATCGTAGTCCGGGCTTCTTCCGTCGTGAGGAGCACCACTTGCCAATTCGCCACCGATACCTTGTAAAAATACGGCCTTTTTCTCGCGGCAGATGGCATCTTCTCTTTCCTTCGACGTCAGATCGGGATACATATCTTCAAGTTCCTGAGCCGTCATAAAGTAAATGGAGCTCGGTAATTTTTTTGTCAGCAAATAGGGATAGACGCTGTTAATATAGGTTTCGGTCCTTAAAAACACAGAATAAATTTCAGAGACAATAAAGTGAAGATAGTCGCTCGTACGGTCTTCCTTGCGAATCACCTTCTCCCAGTCCCACTGGTCCACATAAATCGAATGGGTCGCATCGACGACTTCATCGGGGCGAATAGCGTTCATATCCGTATAAAGCCCCTCATAATACCCGAAATCATAGACTTTTAGAGCATTACGTTTCCATTTGGCAAGTGACTGCACGATCTCCACACCGATATCGTATTGTCTCAATTTAAAACCTACAGCTTTTTCTACGCCGCTCAAGTTGTCGTTTAGTCCGGTTTCAGGCCGCACAAATAAAGGCGCTGAAACTCGTGTTAAATTGAGGGTATTGGCCAGGTCCCTTTCAAAATAATCTTTAATGCTTTTAATCGCAATCTGCGTCTCTTTAATCGTAAATTTAGTTGCTTCCGAATTGTTTCTCATCTTTTCTCCTTAAAAAAAGCGAATTTTTCATCACTTGGACGAAAAATTCGCTATGCCACCACTTCAAGTACTACATACTCTATTATAAATTAACGGGTAATACCGTCTGTCCTTTTGAGAACAGAACCTCCAAGATGTTATCGGCAAATACTCATCGGCGGCTTACACCGTCCCGCCTCGCTTGTAATGAGCGTACTTTGCGTCGTTTCTTTTCACAGGTTATGCCATTTGAATTTGTCGCGTTACTGCGTAGCCGTAAGCGGCTTCACACACCAACCTCATAATCGTGACATTCAGCGCATACGCCGAAACGGCGTCGTTTGCAAAGCTGATGTCTTGAGCCAGATATGTTTCCACACAGGTCTCAATTTTTTCTTTCACTAATACACGAAGCTCTTCTTTTTCAACGAAAAGAGGATAGCTTGCGTCACTGTTAACCCTATCGGAATCCAAACCGTTGGAACGCACGTATCGATTTAAACCTCTTTCATAGAGTAAGTGCTCTCTCAGGTCCTGCATCGATGTGCAACGAATGCGCCGCGCATGAGGGTGGGTCATGTAGTCACATAGATAATGACTGATGATGCCGATTTTGTAGCTGATAGCATGTACCAAAAGCTTACTCCACGGCGTATTGTAAAGGATCTCAGACATATAGGGAACTAAATGCACGATATTTTCGACGATATAATCGATACTTTCATCATAGTAATGGGGAATAAATTTGTATTTCGGATAAATGTCGGGTGCAATAGACCCGCGCAAAAGCTTGGATTGATCAAGCTCGACGCCGTATGTGGATTTAAAGTATCCTTCCAATCCACCGGCTACTATCCTATGTGTTTCAGGTACCATGAACACTCCTTTGTTAATATTCCGTATACTCTAATTATATCAAAATGTCGGATATTTGCAATTATTGATAAGGATATCTATATTTTCCAAATTGATCATGAATCGTCGTCCAGACATCAGGAGTTTCAAATCCGAGACGCCACGATGAAATGCCGGCAAGATTATATTTCCGCATAAGGGAAACTTTCCACGCAACAGATTCTCCGTTTTCAATCCATATCTTTTCCGAGTTACCGTTGACATCTTGTTGGATCGCATATTGCTTAGCATCTTCATCCCACACAGGTTTTATATTATGAGACGATACATAGTCCGCCGTCGTCTTCATACCTACAGCCTGCGACGTCATTTGGGAATTTTGTTCCTGCCACAAACGGGAATAGAAAGGAACAGATAATATAAATTTTTCCGGAGGAATATCTTTTAGACTTAAATTAACATTACCCTCGACCCATTTGTATTCTGCAACAGATCCTGCCTTTTGAGACGAGCCCCAGTGTTGATCGTAAGCCATTAATACGACGTAATCACTTATTTCGGCAAGCGCCTTACGGTCATACAGTTCATCTTCCACATCTTTTGAAATCTGCGGCGTAACACAAACTGATACTAAGAGATTTTCCGCTCTTGCAGCTTCGGCTACTTCTTGAACAAATGTAGTAATGGCGTCGCGATCTTCTAACTTCGTATTTTCAAAATCGATATTAATACCCTTCATCCCATAGGATTTCGTTAGATTAACGAGTAAGCCTACAGCTTTTTTACGAGCTTCTTCATTTTGTAAAAAGGCGTGAGTTAATTCGGGATCGAAACTGTTATCTAAATAGGCCCATGTATCGATACCTAATTTCGCATAATTTTCCACATAACGAATATCCCCCCGGTCTTTAATATCGCCGTTGGCATTTTCAATGGAGAACCAGGTAGGTATAATGACATCCAATCCTTCGATAGGTTTAATGTTTTGAATGACACTGTCTTTAACTTGTGCGTAAGTGTAATCATAGGTAATATTCAGCGGTTTTTTAACTGCAGAATAGGTCGGCTCATCGCTCTTCTTCACGTATTCACCGTCTAAAGTTTCCACGGAAATATTATCTTCGCGAATCCAACCTATGAGTCCGTCACGTTCACGTACATGATACCAGTCGTTCTCTTTCCCAAAGACAATGAGTTCACTGTCGGCCTTAAGTGTCGCCATAATTGGTGAATTAGTCGTGGCTTCTTCACGTAAATTTACCCCGTCTCCGGAAAGTTTCCCCGTAGCATAACTCGTATTGCGATCGTCGATAAGCAACACATTTTTATCTTTATTGTAGTGCATGCTAACGTGGTAATCGTGGACAAAAGCCTCGACAGGTACATAAATATGATCGTCTTTTTTGACAATGGGATCCCGCAGACCGATTTTACCTCCGTTAATGCTGCCTTCATTACTGTCTAGGGGAAGGATTTTCTCGCCGAGTGCATTGTTGAATACAACGGCTTTTTTCCCTTCGTCGTAATGAGCACTTTCATCGAAGTATTCATTAATAGCTTCTAAAGATAGGTAAAACTGACCGTCCTCACGCATTACCTGTTCTTTCGGCAAAACGCGATCCTCGTAAATTACGTGAAATGATTCGGAAAATTTCGAATATTGATTACTTCCCTTGGCCTTGTTTATGACGGTAAAGCCTCCAAATAAAAGAAGGGCAAAGACCACAAGTATTGCAAATAATTTTTTCATGGCACCTGCTACTTTCTTAGTTCAAAGTATAAAGAATAGGCACCGCGTTCGCAATGCCTATTTACATTAAAACTTCTTTTCTTTAACTTTTGCTGCCTTACCTTGACGAGAACGCAAATAGTAAAGTTTGGCGCGACGAACTTTACCGCGTTTAACAACTTTAATATCCGCGATTCTCGGAGAATGAACGGGGAAGGTTCTCTCCACGCCTACACCGTAGGATAATCTTCTGACGGTAAAGGTTTCACCGACGCCGCCACCTTGGCGTTTAATAACGGTACCTTCAAATGCTTGGATACGCTCTCTGGAACCTTCGATGATACGGTAGTTAACAACAACCGTATCCCCAGCTTTAAATTCAGGTACATTGTCTTTTAATTGTTCTTGTTCAATGGATTTAATGATGTCCATATTTCTCCTCCTTAATCTGTTTTTTTAATGCTCTCAAATAATCTATATCGGATGAAGAGAGTTGAGCCGATCCTAAAAGATCGGGTCGACGTAAGTACGTCACCTTGAGAGACTCTTTTCGTCGATAGTCTTCAATTTTTTTATGATTTCCACTTAAAAGGATCTCCGGCACGCGATAACCTCTGAAATTATAAGGCCTCGTATAATGGCCGTGTTCTAAAATGCCGCTTGAATGAGATTCCTCAATCGCCGAATCTTCATTGCTCAAAACGCCGGGCACTAATCGGCTCACAGCATCAATTAAGATCATAGATCCTAATTCACCGCCTGAAAGGACGTAGTCGCCAATGGATATTTCTTCATCGATATAATGATCCAACACCCGTTGATCGATGCCTTCATAATGACCGTTTACAAGGACGATATGCTCCATCTTGGAAAGCTCTTCCACCTTTTTTTGTGTCAATACTTTCCCCCTCGGGGAAAGATGGATGACATGCCCCTCCCAGCCGCGATTTTTTAAAATCGCATCTGCTACAGGTTGTGGCTGCAAAACCATTCCCGGTCCGCCGCCGTAACCGTAATCGTCAACATTATTATGCTTGTCCTCAGTATAATCACGAATATCTACGCATTCAAGCGTTATAAGTCCTGATTGGACACCTCGACCGATTACAGAATAGTCGGCCATAGACTTTACAAACTGGGAAAATAGGGATAATACGGTAAACTTCATGAGAGCATTCCTTCAATAGGGTCGACAACGATTCGATCTTCTTTAACCTCTTTAATAAAGACCCGAACGAAGGGAATCAAATGTTCCTTGTCGCCATCGCGAATGACAAGAATGTCATTCACATGTTGTGTCATAACATCGGAGACCTCTCCGATATACTCATTGCCTATTGTATATACGGCTAAATTGAGTAAATCCTCAATAAAGTACTGGCCTTCTTCCAAAGGTTTACGGTCCTCTATGGGGATATAAAGTTTGACACCTCGAAGGCGCTCAGAGGCATTTCTGTCGTCAATACCTTCAATTTTTAAAAGCACCATGGATTTTTGAACTGATGACGACTCGATTCTCCGAAGAGATAACTCGTCACCTAAATAAATGCGCTCGATTTCCGTTAAGCGCTCGGGAGTATCAGTGGATGGATATACTTTTACCATTCCCCGAATTCCGTGAGCCGATGTTATTTCGCCGACGAGAACTTTATTTTTCTCGTTCATCGAAATCCACCGATACCATCATCTGTTCTTTGGTGCCGACAGCCTTTATAATGCTTCGAATCGAGCGGGCGATTTTTCCCTGTTTTCCGATCACTTGCCCCATATCCTCCGGTGCAATGTAGACCTGAACGTGAACCCGATCTTCTTCTCTCGTTTCAATGACTTCGACAGCGTCGGGATTGTCAACGAGTTTAGAGACGATGTAGCAAACTAATTCCTCCATAGTCTCACCTCCTAAGTGTTTGAAACTTAAGCTTCTTCAGCTTCAGCCTCTTCAGCAGCTTCTTCTGTTTCTTCAACTTCTTCTTCGGCTTCTTCAGCAGCTGCTGCAGCTTCAGCTTCGGCCTTTGCCTTAGCTTCTTCCGCTTCTTTAGCCTTACGTTCTTTTTCTTCCTCTTCGAGGCGATCTAATTCAGCATCGCGTTCAGCACGTGCTTTTGCTGCTTGTGCTTTTTCTTCTTCACGTTTAGCTTTTTGAGCATCGGTATTGTCATAATTACCGGTTGCTTCGTAAACTGCATTTTCTTTAAAAAGGCGATCGACAGTGGTTGTAGGTTTAGCGCCGTTTTTGATCCAGTTGTTCGCCTTATCTGCATCAACCTTTAAGATCTTCGGTTCAGTTAAGGGATTGTAGTAACCAATCTCTTCGATGAAACGACCATCTCTCGGTTTTCTGGATTCCGCCACTACAATTCTGTAAAAAGGACTTTTCTTAGAACCCATTCTCTTTAATCTGATTTTAACTGCCATTCTATCCTCCCAATAATTTCTGTTTAAAAGGGAAAAGGCATTTTCATTTTGCGTTTACCTTTTCCACCACTCATAGCTCCTAATTTTTTCATCATCTTCTTAAGATCTTTAAACTGTTTCAGAAGCCCGTTAACCTGCCTGACGTCGGTACCGGAACCTTGCGCAATGCGCTTTCTGCGCGAGCTGTCGATAATCTCAGGATGTGTTCTTTCCTTTTTCGTCATCGACTGAATAATGGCCTCGACGCGAGCAAATTCCTTCTCGTCGATTTTCATATTCTTCAAAGCTTTATTGTTCATACCCGGCAGCATGCCGAGTAAATCTTCCAACGGACCGAGTTTACGCATTTGTTGCATCTGATCTAAAAAGTCGTCAAATGTAAAAGTCTGTGAACGGATTTTATCTTCCAGTTCTTTTGCCTTTTTCTCATCGACGAATTCTTCCGCTTTCTCAATCAGACCGACAACATCTCCCATTCCGAGGATACGCTTCGCCATCCGATCGGGATGAAATACCTCAAGGGCATCGAGCTTTTCACCTAAGGCGATAAATTTAATCGGAACATCGGTGACTGATCGAATGGAAAGTGCGGCCCCGCCACGTGCATCGCCGTCCAACTTGGTTAAGACGACGCCTGTGATGGAGACAGCATCGTGAAATGCTTGCGCCACCTGTACGGCGTCTTGACCTGTCATAGCATCTAAGACCAGAAGAACTTCCGTAGGATCGGTCGCCTCTTTGATGCCTTTAATTTCATCCATTAAGGCCTCATCCACGTGTAATCGACCGGCGGTATCGATGATGACAACATCATTGCCCTTCGCCTTCGCGTGGCGTAAACTGTTGGTCGCAATATCAACAGGATTGACGTCGGTGCCTTCCGTATAAACGGGTACGTCGATTTGTGAAGCTAATACCTCAAGCTGTTTGATAGCCGCCGGACGATAAACGTCACATGCAACGAGCAAGGGTCTCTTATTTTGCTTCTTTAAAAGACGTGCAAGCTTTGCCGTGGTTGTCGTCTTACCGGCCCCTTGAAGGCCCGCCATAAGAATGACCGTCGGATTTTTAGAAAAATCGATTTTTTTTGCATCGTCGCCCATAAGTGCGGACAACTCTTCCATTACGATTTTAATAACTTGCTGCCCCGGCGTTAAACTTTCCATAACGTCGGATCCAAGAGAACGTTCCTTAACTCGTTTCACGAATTTCTTTACGACTCTAAAGTTAACGTCAGCTTCTAAAAGTGCCAGTTTAACCTCACGCATGGCCTCATCGACATCTTGCTCGGTAACTTTGCCTTTACCTCGCAATTTTCCGATAGTGCCTTGCAGTTTGTCGGCAAGGGATTCAAATATCATAGTATCCCTCCTTATCTATACGAGATTTTATCGAGTGAATAAGCTTAAGAAAAGCCGGATCGTCGGAGAAAACCATGAGCTCATTCAATTCTTTCTGGATGGATTCAGAGTCTTTCATCCACTTACGATTCTTTTCAGCTAATCTTAACGACGCTTCAAACTCATTAAGCGCTGCTTCCCCTCGTTTAATATTTTCGGAAACGGCCTGTTTTGAAGTGTTGACGATATCGGAAATTTCATTTAATGAATAATCTTCCCGATAATAAAGGTCCATCACTTGTTTTTGCTTATCGCTCAACAATTGATCGTATAAGTCCAGCAAAACATTGATGTGTATTGTCTTATCCATGATCACTCCCATAAAAATACAGGGTCAGGTTAAATCCTTGACCCTGTGAATTATACTATCTCCAGTAATGAATGTCAATAATCAATTCCTAATATTTCATCTACTGTTTTATAGCGCTTCCCACCTTTAAGATAGACTTTCGGTAAGCGCTTTTTAAAGTGCGTACAGAAAGATGTGGGAATTTCATTATTGGCTTTTGCAAGTTCTTCTACGGTGATCACTTCGTCCCCTTGTCGGCCGAGGATGACGACTTCATCGCCTACTTTACAGTCGACGCCTGTTACATCCACCATCATTTGATCCATGCAAATTCTGCCGATCTGCGGACATCTTTTTCCATCTACCAATACATCGAATTTTTCAGACATTGACCGTTCCATTCCGTCTGCATATCCGATTGGAAGGGTCGCGACCTTCGTTTCACGATCGGTGGTATAAATTTGGCCGTAGCTGATCCCTTCCCCGGGACCGATAGTTTTAACATGGGCAATGTCGGCTTTCAGCTGAGCGATAAAGTGAACGTCATAATCTTTTCCCGCGGGATCTCCTTCTACTGTGCCGTATTGAATAATACCGGGACGCACGTACTCAAGATCGAATTCTCTGAAATTCATAATGGCGTGGGAATTGGAGACGTGTCGCTTTAAGTGTATGTTGCGCTTGGCAAGCTCTTCTACGAACCACGCGTAACGCTCATATTGTTTTTTCGTAAATTCCGGATCGCTGTCTGCTTTAGCAAAGTGTGTAAACATACCTTTTATTTCAATATGATCCATCTTACTGATTGCCTCTACTGCATCGACGCCTTCTTTACAAGGCTTAAAGCCGATTCTGTTCATTCCCGTATCCACTGCGATATGAACACCGGCCTTCTTTCCCATACGCCCCGCAAGATCATTTAATTCCTCTGCAACATCCAGCCGGTAGAGGGCCATGTCGATCTTATTTTCAATCATACTGTCGGCTACTTCTTTCGGAGTAAAGCCTAAAACAAGTATATCCACCGAGGGAAGCGCTTTGCGTAGCGAAATTCCCTCATTTCCGGACGCTACAGCAAAATGTGTCACTCCGCTGTCCACCATGGTTTTGGCTATTTCCACAGCACCAAAGGAATAGGCATCGGCTTTAACGATGGAAATAATATCCGTATTTTCTTTTAAGTGACTCTTAATCTCTTCGATATTATGCTTAACTTGATCGAGATCCACTTCTAGCCAAGCAGGTCTTGTAATACGCATAGGCACCTCCTCTTTCTTTACTTTCGTATTTTATCACATTACATCGTCAGATGGATCGATTTGTTGAAAATCTCGGTATTTATTCAATATTTACAAGTGCATCCGCAAATTCTTTCCCAGAAAATTCCTGCAAATCATTCATGCCTTCTCCGACTCCTATAAGCTTAATGGGAATCTCCAGCTCTTGGGTCAGAGGAAGTACGACGCCACCTTTTGCCGTACCGTCTAATTTAGTGAGTACTATTCCTGTTAAATGCGTCACTTCATCAAAAGATTTGGCCTGTAATATTGCATTTTGTCCGGTGGTGGCATCGAGAACCAAGAGAGATTCTTTTTGCGCATCAGGGGATTCCTTTTCAATGATTCTGTGGATTTTTTCCAGCTCGTTCATAAGGTTTTTCTTATTGTGCAGACGTCCCGCCGTGTCGCAAATCAAAACATCGATATTTCTCGCCTTTTGCGCCTGGATGGCATCGAATACAACAGCGGCAGGATCCGCTCCCTCTTTGTGGCTGATTACAGGCACACCCGATCGTTCTCCCCAGGTTTCCACCTGCTCAATAGCGGCAGCACGGAATGTGTCGGCTGCTGCGATTAAAACGGACTTACCCTCATTTTTTAAGCGATGAGCAAGTTTTCCGATCGTCGTCGTCTTCCCTACACCGTTCACACCGACGATCAGAACGATGGATGGAGAGGAGTCGATATTTAAATGATGATCTTCTTCATTTTTTTCTAGAATATTACGAATTTCCTCAGCAAGTAGAGGCTTGACCTCTTTCGGATCTTGAATCTGTTTTTCCCGAATACTGTCCCGTAGATTATCGATAAGCATCATAGTGGTCTCCATGCCGATATCTGAAGAGATCAGGAGATCTTCCAAATCTTCGATCATATCCTCGTCGATCTTTACATAGTTCCCCAAGATATCATTGATCTTGTAGTTCATATCATCTCGGGTTTTAGAAAGTCCGGCTTTTAATCGACCGAACCAACCGATTTTTTCTTCTTCTTTTTCTTCCTCTGCTGTTGATTCGGCAATTTCCGATTCCGATTTGGAATCGTCTTCGCTCATTATCTCATCCGGATCCGATACGTGATTTTCTTCGACGAAGCTCTCTTTTACTTCTTCAGAATCTTTTCTTTCTTCAGAAAGTTCATGCTCAGTTTCGACCTCAAAAGCGTCTTCAGGTTCGATCATCTCATCACTTTCAGAGACTGAGACCTCTTCCTCCTCTGTTTCAGTATCTTCCTCGGTTTCAGACGGTTCTTCACCGATTAAGTTCTTTTCTTCCCCCGCCTCGTTAACTTCTTCATCTTCTTTGGGTTTAACTTCTTCTGTAGATTCAGCTGGTATCTCCTTCGTGTTAAAAAAATACTTTTCTGTGATTAAATTTTCTCCAGGAGACTCCTGCGTTTCTTCCTCTTCGATTTCTTCGTCGGCTTCTGTCTCTGAATCCACTGTTTCAACTTCATCGGCAAAAGATTCTGCCACTTCTTCAGAATCTTTTTTGATTTCTGCAGCTTCAGATGCTTCTTGAACCCCGCCTGTTGCTTCCGATTCTTCCTTTGAAGTCTCTTCTCTCGCTTCAATCTCCTGTTCAGTACCTTCTTCGTTTTTATTGAATTTCTTTTTCAGCCACTCCAACATGTTTTTCGACCTCCTCTAATTCTAAGAACAAAATTCTTGAGATTCCTTTTTCTTCCATCGTGACGCCGTAAAGTTGATTGGCCATTTCCATGGTCTGTTTACGGTGGGTAATCATAATAAATTGCATATCGTCAATATGTTTAACGTATTGTGAGTAGCGCCTGATATTAGCATCATCTAAAGCTGCGTCGATTTCATCGACGATGCAAAATGGCGATTGGCGCATTTTTAAAAGAGCAAATAAAAGAGCTACGGCCGTCATAGACCGTTCCCCTCCGGAAAGCAGACTGAGAGACTGAAGCTTTTTTCCGGGTGGACGAGCCGAAATTAAAATACCTGCCTCTAAAATATCTCCCTCTTCCCAAGCAAGAGATGCTTCCCCTCCTTGGAAAAGCTGTTTAAAGATTTCGTTAAAGTATCCGTTAATCAACAGGACCGCTTTTTCCAATTGCTTACGCATCTCTCTGTCCAACTGTCGGATCATCTTCTCCAGCTTTTCCTTAGAGAGCAAGAGATCTTCTCTTTGATCGGACAAAAACAGAACGCGGTCGTTCCACTCTTCATATTGCTCGAGGGCGTCCCCGTCAACCGGCCCGATACGATTGATTTCATCGGAGAATTTCTTCGACTTTTGTCGTAAACTCGTTATAGACTCGCTTTCAATCTTCTCGATCCCTTCAGGGACATCCATAGTATTTAATTGCTGAGTTGATTCGCTATAAGCCTTCTCCGCATCCTCAAGCCGATTGGTTAAGCTCACCAGTTCCTTCTCCTTCGAAAAAATAGATTCCCTCAATGTGTTGAGTTCGTCTCCTAAATCTTTAAGGTCTTTGCGGCTGTTACCATAATCGTCATGAAGCATTTTCAGCTCCTCTTCAATGTTGAGCTTCTTATCTTCCAGGGTATCTGATTGCGGAGAATGCTCGTCGATGGCAGATTTTATCGTTTGAAGTTCCTCGTTGATCTCTTCAATATTTTTCTGAGCAGCCTTCACCTCGTTTTGAAGATAATTATAACGCTCACAGGTTTGATCTTTTTTGATCTCTACCTCTCGGCAACGAGCGATAAGCTTCTGTAGAGCAATTTTTTCTTCAGAGAGCCTATCCCGCGTCTCTTCCAACTCTGCCGTTAAGCTATCATCTTCAACTTCCGAGTCTTCCCTTAGCGCAGTCAGCTCTTTATCCATAGCCTCGAGAATTGATTCCTTTTCTTCGCACTCTGCATTATCTTTTAAAATGGCCTCAGATTCTTTTCTTATTTCACTTTCTAAGGAAGCCGTCTGATCTACATTATTGTTAACAGATGAAGACAACCTACGAAGAGTTTCATCCACTTTTCGGATCGAATCCTCTTCCTCTTTATAGTGAGTGATCATCTGTTTCAGATTTTCTTCACACTTCTCTAAATCAAAGAGGAGCTCTTCTCGCCGGGTATTAGATAGCCGCAGTTCATTTTCCGCCACTGATTTTTCACGGTTTTTTTTGTCGATTTCTCTATCCCGATTATACAAATCAACAGAAGTATTTTTAGATTGACCACCTGTAACGGCACCGCCTGATTGGAATACCTCTCCGTCTTTTGTAACGATTCGATATCTGTAATTTAAATCTTTAGCTAACCTTTTGCCGTCTTCCGCGCCTGCTACAAGTAAGATGCGCCCCAGCAAATGACGTGCTACCGGTCGAATATCATCGGAACAGCGAATGCACTCAGATGCTACTTTGAAAGCGACTGAACTTTTTTGCTCAAGACCGTTTTCGATGGTGCGTGTCTTTAAATTATTAATAGGTAGGAAAGTAATCCGACCCAGTTTTTTATGTTTTAAATAGCTGAGAATATCGCCTATAAAGTGATCATCTTTTAAAATAATATTTTGACCGCTAAAGCCCAGAGCTGTTGAAATGGCCAGAGCGTACTCCGGATCAAATACAAAAGATTCAGCAACCGGCCCGATCACCGAAGGGGCAAAGTGCTCTTCGCCATACATTTTTAAAAACTGTTTCACAGCGTATTGGAAACCCTCATGATTATCCTTTAATCTCACAAGGTAGTCCCTCTCTCTGGCAATCGATTCAATTTTTAGTTTAAGAGGCATGGCCTCGTTATCCAGAGATTTAATAGATTCTTTTAGGCTGTTTTGGCGATCCTGCTCCTTTCCTATGTCATCGCCGAGGACCTTGAGCTTCTCTTTTAATGCAATCTCTTTTTCAGAGTAGATTTTCAGGGATTCCTTAAGCGTCTCGCCCTCACCGTCAAATTGCGCTTTACGCTCATTCAAGCGCGCCAAACGGTCTCGACGTTCGGCAAGAAGATAATCCAGAGCCTGCTTACGAGACTCTGCATCGTGCCGTCGATTTTTAAGCTGATCCTCTTTTACTTTTCGAGACTTTTCCCCTTCGTTACGAAGACTCACTCTTTTTCGAAGTTTGTCGAGAGAATCTGACATTTCATCAATTTCACTTTGCTTTACGTCTCTTTTTATCTTAGCCGCTTCTAAAAGCTTATCAACATTTTCCAGTTCCTCTTTAAGACTCAGAGCCTCTTCTTTAAACTGTGTCGCTTTCTCTTTTTCACGATGGAGGCGGCTAGTTAAACTGTCCTGTTGTTCATTTTTTAATTGCAAGAGCCCCGTAAGCTGTTCTTTTTTCTGAACCAGTACTAAAAGCTCATCTCGAAGCTCTGTTTCCCTTTTTGTAAAAGATTCCAAACTTTCTTCTAAACTTTTTTGTTCCTTTTCTTTTTCATTGAAAAGAGAACGTGACTCGTCTCGCTCAGCCTCAATCCTTTCATAAGATTCTGTGATTTTTTTCCGTCGTTCATCCGATGACTTGGATTCTCGAAGCGCCAAACCATAAGTATAGAGGTGAAGATCCTTCTGAAGAGCATGTAGGGCAGTCGCCTTTTCTCTTTTATCTTCCATCTCATCGCGACGGCTTAAAAGTTCGAAGTAAATATCGTCGATGCGACTAATGTGATCCGAAGTCTTCGCTAAATTCCGGACGGTCTCTTCTTTTCTAAGCTTATATTTAGATACCCCTGCCGCCTCTTCAAAGGCGTGGCGACGATCTTGGGGGCGGGTTGATAAGATTTCATCGATTTGACCTTGACCGATAAAAGAGTAGCCATTTTTACCGATCCCCGTATCGAGAAAGATCTCGCGAATATCTTTTTGGCGTACTCTTTTTTTGTTAATGGTGTACTGACTCTCTCCGGAGCGGAAATACTTTCTTGAGATAGAAAGTTCTTCGTAAGGTAAATCAAAAAAGCCGTCCTTATTGTCAAAAGTGAGGACGACTTCTGCATAATTGACCCCTTTTTGTCGATCGGTTCCGCTGAAAATGACGTCTTCCATTTTATTGCCACGTAATTGCTTTACACTGGATTCGCCGAGAGCCCACATAATCGCATCGACGATATTGCTTTTGCCGCTGCCGTTAGGCCCTACAATTGCGGTAATATCTTCAGAGAACTGAATCCGCGTACGCTTGGCAAAAGACTTAAAGCCATATAATTCCATTTCAATTAAATGCATAACATCATCTTTCTATTATCAGTAGGTCATCTTTTTCATCATTTGAAACTCTAAAACGAATTGAGCCGAATTGACTTTCCAAATACTTCCGTCCATACCCCTTCGGACCGATAATTCTGTTGATTTCTCGTGAAGAAGCTTTAATCTCTCGTATGGAGGCATGGTCATGACTAAGTCTCTTAATGCGTCGCTTCGATTCGGCAAATTCCCTGAAATTATCGTGATAAGGTCCTGCGATATAATCTTTGCGCTCCATTTGCGGCAGCCCTATGCGGATGACGGGAATATTCTCGTGTTCGTAAAAATCTAAAAGATCCGCTGCAATATCGATGGCCTCTTTTAAACTGAGGGGCTTATAGAGTTTTTCAAGATAATATTCGTAAAGAACCGTATTTTCAAACACTACCGTTGGATAAATCCTTACAAAGTCGGCATATTCAGCTATCCACTTCGCGGTCTTCAAGTCTTTTTCAAAAGAATCCATAGGGAGGCCGATCATTTGCTGGAGTCCCAAAGATAGTCCGTGATTTTTAGCAAGGCGCACCGCTTTTTCCATGGTCTCTAGATCTAATCCCCGCTTCGATCGGGTAAGAACCTCTTCGTCGATGGATTGGATGCCGAATTCGATAGTCTTAACTCCTGCTGCCTTTAGGCGCCTCATATCGTCATCGGTTAATTTTTCAGGTCGCGTGGACATGCGGATAGAGGAGATCTCGCCGCTCTTTATATAGATTTCTACAGCAGACAGTAATTCCTCCTGGCGCTCCCGCGGCAGCATGGTGAATGTACCGCCGTAAAAGGCAAGCTCCGCCGAATCACTTCCCATACGATGAAGCCCTTTTTGAATTTCTAAACGCACCTCTTCTCCGGTCTTATAAAGAGGCGCACCCGTGATGCTATTTTGATCGCAGTAAATACACTTTACAGGGCAACCTGCGAAGGGAATAAAGATGGGAATAATATTACACTTCGCCATCATCGATCTTTCCTATCAGCGACATAGCGGCACTGTTTTCAGCACTTTTTTTGTTACGTCCTCTGCCTGCGGCTAATTTTTCATTATTAATCCATACTTCCGCTTCAAAACGGTCTTCATCGCCTAAGGCCGATGGATTAATTTCGCGTGTCTTGTAAGTTAATACATTGTCGCGATATCTTTTTTGCATAATTTCCTGAACGCGAGATTTATAATCGTCGTCAATCGTAACATCGTAGTGCAAGAGCGTTGTTTCTACGAAAGTTTTCGCCTTCTCAAAACCTTTATCAAGATAGATCGCCGCTACCAGAGATTCATATAGATCATCAATCTGAACATTATATTTTTCATCTCGGCGAAGCTCCTCACCCATCAAAAGGAAATCTGCTAAATCTAGATCGCGAGCCGCGCGCTTTAACGATTTTTCGCGAACATATGCAGCACGATATTTCGTAAGCACGCCCTCGTCATAAACCCCGCGGTGAAATAAAAAGTCTCCTACGATAAAATTCAGCACACTATCGCCTAAAAATTCCAAGCGTTCATAAGAGCTTGTGTCGTTTTCTTTGGCATAGGTCCTGTGAGTAAAGGCCGCTTCCAGTAGGGATTTATCTTTAAAATAAATCCCTATTTTATCTTCCAGTATAGAAAAGTCCACTAAAGATCCAGTTCCTCTACGAGATCAAGAACATCGCCGACCGTGCGGACCTGCTCCAATTTTTCTTCATCCACTTCGATATCAAACTCATCTTCTAAGCTCATAATCAACTCTACAAGTTCGATGGAATCTTGGTTTAAATCATCGACAAAATCCATATCCGGTTTTAAATCATTCGGCTCCATATTGAGTTGCTCTGCAATAATATTTAAAACTTTATCCTTCATAATCTTTACCTCATCTCATTCTTTAATCATTTTAAGCAACGCTTGTGTCGCCGATACGACAGCATCTTCGTCAGAAGAGCCATGGGCTTTGAAAACGGGCTTTTCAAGCCCTAATAAGGGTACCCCGCCATAGCGATTGTAATCTAAAGCGCCGAGAGTCTCTTTAGCAAACTTTCCGATCCATGTCTGTACCTCGGGGCTTAAGTCATTACCCGAAAAAGCACTTTTTACAGCATATTGAACATAGCCGATAACTCCTTCCATGCTCTTCAACATGACATTTCCCGCAAAGCCGTCGCATACAATGACATCACTACTTTTAAATAAGACATCCCGCGCTTCCACATTACCGTAAAAATTCGGTAGGGACGCTTCAAAAAGCTCGTAAGCTTCTTTAACCTGACGATTACCCTTTCCCTTTTCCGTACCTACATTTAAAAGCCCGACAGACGGGTTGTCGATTCCTTCAACATCCGTCAGATAGTCTGTTCCCATTCTTGCAAAACTGAGAAGCATTTCAGGGGAAGCGTCCATATTCGCACCGACATCTAATAGTAACTTCGTCTGAGAGCCCACATTCAAAATGACAGGAAGCGCCGCTCTTTCTACACCTTCTTGTCGTTTTACAATAAACATGCCGCCAGCGAGCAAAGCTCCCGTGCTTCCGGCACTCACTACACCGTCTACGCGACCTTCTTTTAAATCGAAAAGAGAGCGAACGATGGCGCTGTCTTTCTTTTTTCGGACGGCCTTCGTCGGAGTTTCATCGCCTTCGATCGCCTCGCTACAGTGAATCACCTGTTCCGGATTCACACCGTCGATAGTCTTTATAATCTCTGCATTCCCATAGAAAAATGGCGTACAGTTAAATTCCTCGGCAGCTTTTAAAGCACCATGCACAATAGCTTCCGGTGCATTATCTCCGCCTTGACAATCATATGCTATTTTCATAATAACCCCTTTAAATAATCCATTGCACAGCCGTGCTCTATCCTCATCATTGTAATATAAACACGATGTTATCTTCAATAGTAAGCAATAAAAGATGATAAATGTTTAAAATCTCAACTCTACTTATATGAACGATAAGTGCTTTTCGCAACTCTCAATGTACCAAATGTATTATTTTATGATACCGAATATAAACAAATAAAAAAACGACACCTTCTCTCGAAGATGTCGTTTCCATACGTTATCGTCGTAATCGTATGAGAATTGGTGCGGGAAAGAGGACTTGAACCCCCACGTCAATGACACTAGATCCTAAGTCTAGCGCGTCTGCCAATTCCGCCATTCCCGCAGAACTCGCCGAAGCGAGTAAATCCTTAAAGGATTATGGGGTGGATAGTGGGAATCGAACCCACGGTCTCCAGGACCACAATCTGGCGCCTTAACCGACTAGGCCATACCCACCACAAATTTGACGATGGATATATATTAACATCGTTTTAAGGTTCTGTCAAATGTTTTATTACAAATTAATAGATCGAATAAAAGCCTGTAAGGCACGTCCTCTATGGCTGATCGCATTTTTCTCATCGTCAGTCATTTCAGCAAAAGTTTTTTCTTCACCTTCCGGCACAAATATGGGATCGTAACCGAAGCCGGCACTTCCTCTCTCTTCATTAATAATACGGCCGGGGCAAACTCCTTCGACCGTATAATTCTCCTTGCCGCGTTTAACCGCAATAACCGTTTTAAAAAAAGCCGACCGGTCTTCGACGCCTTCCATTGCTTTTAAAAGCTTCTCTCTATTTTTCTCGTCATTGCCTTCGAGTCCTGCATAGCGAGCGGAGTATACGCCGGGTTCGCCATTTAAAGCATGAACAAAGAGTCCTGTGTCATCGCCGATAATAACATCATCTTCTCCGCAATCAATGTCTTTAATTTTTATAAAGGCATTGGCTTCTAATGTATCTCCGTCTTCAACCGGGTGAAGATCGCCGAAGCCCGCTTCAGTTTTGCTTAACAGCTCGGCTTTTCCATCCAATAACTCTGCAATTTCTTTTAATTTATGTGCATTATCTGTAGATAAAATAATTCTCATGGTTGCTCCTTAAAAAAAGGAAGGCTTTCCGCCTTCCTTAAAGATGTTTGTGATCAAAGTTTACGATGCCGTTTACAATGCCTCTCGCCAGTTTATCGAGATAAGCGTCGGTTTTAATGGTGTCCATTTCATCGGGGTTGGACATAAAACCACCTTCAACCAATGCGGCATTCATATCCGTTAAGCGCAAGACAGCAAGTTCCGGGCGGTTTTTAATCCCGCGATTATTGAGTCCGGTTTCTTTTAAAATGCACTTCAGCACTTCGTTAGCCAGACGACGTTGATCTCCTGCTTCTTTTTTGCGGCTTACATTGTTTTCAGAGGCATAGAGCACTTCAATACCCTTTGCCTTATCAGTTCCCGCAGAGTTAAAGTGAATGCTTAAGAAGATATCCGCATTAGCAGTGTTTGCAATTTTAGCGCGATTGGCGAGCTGAATATACTCATCTCTGGAACGGGTCATAATAACCTGGTAACCCCGCTCAGTCAATAGAGATTCCACACGTCTTGCCGTATCCAGGGCCAATTCCTTTTCTCTCGTACCGTCGACACCGACAGCACCGCTGTCTTTTCCACCGTGACCTGCATCGATTACCACAGTTGCCTTGCCGCTCTTCGGCTTTTCAGCGCGATGAGGAAGTTCGGCAGCAGCTCTGTTTTCTTCGGTAGCGTCTTTAGGCTTTTCAACAGGTGCAGGTTTAGACTTTTCCGGCACCTCTTTAGCTTGTGAAGCCGGCTTTTCAATCGGCTCCGCTTCTTCTTTCGGAGCCTGTACTATACCATTTGAAATACTGGCTACACGCTTTGCATTATTCCATTCTACATCAAATCCCAAGTTTTCAGATAGAAAACGGAGAGGAACCATGGTTTTGCAATCGCCGTTTTGTCGCACATATTCCGTAAGTCTCGGTATCGATGCCTTATCCATTTGCATCTTTTTATTATTTACATATACAACAGAACTGTTGATCTTCAGCTTGACATCCTGGTCGCGAAGCTTGATACGAACCGATTTAGTGCCCTGATCCCACTTTACGTCGGCGCCCATAAGCTCCGTCAACTCGCGAATCGGTACAAAGGTTCGATTTCTATCAACGTAGGGTGCGTAGTCACTTGCAAGGTTGAAGCCGTTGACTTCTACATTGGCAGTAGCTACATTTTTACGCGCACCTCTTACCCTAATTTGAACATTAGATCCCTGCGCCATAGCATAAGATGATAGAGACATCATCATAGCCATACTGAGCGCAAAGGCTTTAAATAATCGTTTCAAGAAAACCTCCTCATAATATGTAACATTTTGTCATTTTTAATTATGAAGAGATTATCGATTAAAGTCAACGAATGACGTAATTTGTAATTTTATTGTAATCGAGCGATGGCTTTAAATAAATCGTCGGGTCCGGGCGCTTCAATCGAAACTCCTTCATCGACAAAAAGTATCTCGTCCGAATCGACAACCGAACCTATGGGGGTGAACATTATATTGGCTTTTTCCATTTCAAGCTTCATTTTCTCCACATCCCGCTCGTCCATTACAATAATCATGGAGCCCGACGAAATAAGACGATAAGGATTGATCTCCAACTTTTCGACTATTTTTTCAGTGGCAACATGAAGAGGAATATCTTTTTTGTTGATCTCTATTCCTTTTCCGATGGCTTGGGATGTTTCCCAAAGTGCGCCTTCAATACCGCCTTCGGTTACATCGTGCATATAACCGATTCGGTATTCGGCTGCAATCTGCCCCTCGCGCTGAACGCTTAGCTCGTGAACCAACGCGCGACCTTTCGAGAGATTCTCTTCTCCTACGTCTTGAAGCTTTTCAGAAAAATCGCCACATAAAATAGCGGTGCCTTCAAGGCCGGCATACTTCGTCATCGCGACGACGTCCCCCGCTTTGATTACGTTTTTGTCGGGCATGTTCGATTTTTTAACTCGACCGATAACAGTTGAAACCATAACAGGTTTTGTTACCGCCTCGGTGATTTCTGTATGGCCTCCGACGATATCGAGACCTACTTCTTTAGCCGCCTTTTGAGCGTCGCTCATAATCTTTTCTATTTCATCGGAAGTCGTATTTACGGGAAGAAGCAAGGTAAGTAAAACCCCGACGGCATCGGCGGATTTTGTAGAGATATCATTGACACTTATATGAATGGCAAGCGTCCCGAGATGTTCAGCAGCGCCTGTAATGGGATCGCTGCTTAATACGGCATAATCTCCCCCGAGATCTAAAACAGCCGTGTCTTCGCCGATTGATGATCCCCCTACCACCTCCGGTCGATGATTCTTTATTTTAGAGAGAATAAGTTCGTCAAGCTCCTCATTAGGAAGTTTTCCTACCTCATTATATCGTTTCATATAAACTCCTATAAACTTTCACTTTCATCGCTATCGATCTCCGCATTCCCACCAAAATTAGAATTCGTACTGTTTTCCATGTTCTGATGGTCCTCGCTCGTTCCGGAAGAATCACCTTCAAGGGGTACGGTAAATTTAAAGTAAATAGTATCGCCGATGGTGGCCGTCGGCTCCTCGTTCACCGTTTTACCTAAAACACTCTCCAGTTCGTTCTTCCAGCTTTCTATGGCTGATGAATCGGTGGATTCACCGGAAATTGCAAGGGTGTCTCCCTGATACTCCAGATTGCTGATGGAAACAGTGTCAGGTGCCGAGCTTTTCACTTTGGTAATTAAATCTGCAAGATCCACTTGGGAATTTTCACTTGAGGATTGATTTCCGTCCATTTCCCCTTGCTCTTGTTGCTGTTCGGATTGCACGATTAATTCTCTGTTTTCCTGTTTTATCTTTTCACCATATATAAAAGATCCGATCAGGATACCGAATGCTGCTAATACGGCAACTAAAGGTAAAATGAAGTTCTTGTTAAAGCCCTGTCTTTTTGCGTTTCCGGAAAAAATCTGTATCTCTTTCGGCTGCTCATGGGCCAAAGAAAAAATGTCTGCAAGTGGTAGTAGGGCATAGTCGGAATTGGTTGTAATATCGTCATAAAGCCCGGATTCCGATATAGACCCTGTCAGCAGCTTACGGTTTTCCAGAGCAAAATCATTCCCGATATTTTCTATATGAGTCAGAGCATCGTAAAAATAAGATTCCAATTCTCTCCGAAAAGCATCACGATCGATATCGACGATGCGCTCATCATATTGGCCAAGGTATGCCCGAAGAAGATCGGAAAATTCGATGCCGTATCGATCCATAAGACCGGTAAAGCCGTCGCTTAATTCGGTTCTTCCATAGTATCTGTCCTCGTTTGCGTAGTAAAAGCCGTCGTGGCCCATGGCCATTAAACCGATTCGCCCTCCGCCCAGATGATGAGCATATTGAATGAGGTAAGTAGAAAGCGGAATCAGACCCGTCATCTTTAGTCCGAGACCTTTGGAAAGACTGACATAGTCTTCTATTAAATCTTCCGCGCAAATACTTATCAACAGATGATGAATGTCTTCTTCGCTTTCCAAATCACGATAGATCAAGCGGTATTCTTCCAAGTTTTGAACGAAAAGATTATCGCTTTCATTCTCTATTAGAGAGCGGATCTCCTTGTCACTCATGGCAGGAACGTGCATGGCACGATTGACAGCCTCACTTGTATTAACGACAAATACGCATGGGTTTTTAGAAACTTCAAGAGTATCCAGATTTTGTTTTAAAAGATAATGTAATTGACTGTTGTCCTGTATACGTCCGTCGACGAGAACATGAGCGGGAATATCAAATGGTATGAGGGAACTTTCTTCGTCCCCCTTTTTATCTATGGATATATAACCGACACGATCTTCCAGATAGACGATCGTCGATTTTGAATTAAATAATTTCATGGCATCCTCCTGATGATATTATAACCTATTGATTTGAAAATTTTATGATAGGGAAAGTCTATCTCTAAAAAAGATAAAGAATTAAACAACCCATTAACAAAAAAGGAAACATGGGCACAGATCTTATGTCATAGCCTCTCCATTTAATAGTTAAGCCGACTATAGCTGCCAAAATAAAACTGATGGTAAAGTAAAGGTAACTCATCCAAACACCTGGCAATAAGAGGGCTAAAAGAGATCCGAAATAAAGATCCCCTTCGCCGAATCCCTCCGGAAATAATAAATAGATCGCTCCGAGCAAGAAAAATATAAATAACCCGCTTAAGAAATAAAGTGGCTCTCCTATAAACCTATATACCAAAATTAAAATGGAGGAAATAAACAGTTCCGATGTATAGACTTCTTTAAACTGAATGTCTTCAAGGGAAAGAAAAAGGAAGTATACCATTAAAACAGTAAAGAGGAACCCGTTGATTTCTCTTTTGGTGATCACCAGGAGTACGAGCACGGCGACAAAGCCACCAAATGTTTCCGTTAGGGGATGAAGGGGAGAAATTTTACCCCCGCAGGAACAAGTCTTACTCGAAAGAAAATAACCTGCTACAGGGATAAGTGAATACCAGGGGATAATTTTTCCGCAATGATCACATCGGCTACGGCCAATTACCCAGCTCTCTCCCCTCTCTCGTCTTTCGATTATAACATTAAAGAACGAGCTGAGACTCGCTCCCACAAAAAATGCTAAGAGAGCAAGAATCATTGTTGGCTATTGTCTTCAACCAGTTTATTGTTTGAAACTTTCACGGGACCGGGCATAACGATGACCTGACCGTCACTGATGGTAACGGAAAAGCTATCTTTATTTAATGCCTTGGCAGGTTTCGGCAGATTTTTCGATTCTAAATAAGGCTTGATCGCTTCCATGGAAATAGTATTTTCATCGGGATGATCGACGGAATATAGAATAGCCGCATTTTTGATAACACGTACATTGGCATTGTGCGTAGTAGCCTGAGCACTTAAATTAGATCGTTGGTATTTCGGAATGGCAATGGCGATAAGTAGTGCGAGAATCGCAATAACGATAATAAGTTCGATCAGAGTAAAACCTTTCTTTTTCATCATAACCTCCTAAAAATGATTGACCATGTCGAACATGGGAATGGCGATAGAAAATATAATAAAGCCGACGATAAGGGCCATACATAGTATGAGTGACGGTTCTATGTAGACAGCGATTCGCTCCGCTCGATTTTTCTGATGATAGTCCTCCATATGAATAGCAATGGCGAGCATATCTGAAAGTGTTGAAGATTCTTCACCTAAAGAGATATAGTTGCAGATTTCTTCCTTAAACAAATTCGATTTCTCCATGGCACATGAAAGATCCTCACCGTGGATTAGATGCTTCTTCATCTTTTGCAGCTGATCCCCTTTATAACTGTTCTTTTCCGAGGCTTCCCCGTTTTCTAATATTTGCAGCATATCCACTCCATTATCGATTTGCATTTTCATAGTACGCAGAAAGCGCAATTCAAAGGAATCTCTGTAAAAAGGTTTAAAGGGAGGAAAATGATAGAGGGCTTTTTCCACTGACTTTTTAGTTTTCCCGTAATTTTTTAAAAAAATAAACATCAAAATGACGAATGAAAAAAATACAAGATACCAAAAACCGAAGCGATTTAGATGTTCGGATATCCGGATTAATAATCGCGTCGTCGTCGGCAGCTCCGCGTGATCGTTCGAAAAGACTTCCGTGAAGACCGGTAATACCGTTTGAAGCACAATGTTTAAGACGATGACTGAAGTCAACATCAAGATCACAGGATAAGCAAGAGCATTGAGCAACTTCTGTTTCATTGCATGTTCTTCTTTGAAGAACGCAGCAAGCTCGTCGAAAACCGCTGAAAGCTTCCCTGCCGATTCCCCACTTTTAATCATGCCGGAAACAAAGGGAGGAAAAGCACCGGTTAAAGCTACCGATTCCGATAAAAGTTTTCCGCCCTGAAGGTGGTTTATTATTTCATCGATCACCTTCTTCTCATATGGTTTACTACTTTTATTCATCATCTGTAAACTTGTTACAATACCTAAACCGCCTGAAGTCATTAAACTCATCTGAGAAAACAAAATAGACAGTCGCTCGGCAGGTAAGCGGCGCTGAATAATCAGTTTTAAGTCGGGACTTTTAGAACGGAGACTGACAATTTTTAATTCTTTTCGTCGAATTTCCATCTCCGCATCTCTTATAGAATTCGCTTGAATTTCGCCGGTGATGAGCGTGGCCGACGGATCGATTGCCTTATATGTAAATTTCATAGCGCACCTACAGAGTCATAATCGTTCGATAAGCTTCTTCCATACTGATGCTTCCTTCTTTAATTTTCTCGCGAAGGGATTCTTTTAAGGGGATCATTCCCTCTTTTGTCGCCTCACGGCGAAGCGTATCGAGGGTGACACCGGGCTTTATAAGAGCACGCAGACTTTCCGATAGAGTCAAAATTTCAAAAATCGCCTCACGACCGGTGTAACCACTATCGCAGTGAGGACATCCCACAGGCTCATACGTCTCGCCGTGTATATCGAAATACTCGTCTTGAGTTTCTACTTTGCGTTTACACTCAGGACAAAGGGTACGCACAAGACGCTGAGAAATCACGCCGATAACACCGGCTGATAGCATGTAGGGCTCCACACCCATATCCATCAGACGAATCATGGCGGAGGGAGAATCTGTCGTATGAAGTGTTGAAAAAATAAGATGCCCCGTAATAGAGGACCGTAAGGCAATTTCCGCCGTTTCTTTGGATCGAATTTCGCCGACCATCATAACCTCCGGGTCTTGGCGCAACATGGATTCCAATCCCGTCGTAAAGGTGATATTCGCCTTTTGATTGACCTGCATCTGATTGATTCCGTCGATGGCGTATTCTACAGGGTCTTCGATTGTGAGAATATTCCGTTCCACCTTATTTAGAAGCTGCAAAAAGGTATAAAGCGTTGAGGTCTTTCCACTTCCCGTAGGGCCGCAGATCAAGACGAGGCCGAGAGGCTGGCGCAATAGTTTCAGAACTTCTTCCAACTGCTTCCCTTTTAACCCGACACCTTCCGGTGTATAATCCAGGCCTTCCCGATCGAGCAGACGCAAGACGAGCTTCTCCCTCCCCTTGACGGGAATGGAAGACACGCGAACGTCTACGTACTTTCCGTCCAGCGTCATGGAAAAACGCCCGTCTTGAGGTCGCCGCCTCTCCCCTATGTCCATTTCACTCATAATCTTAATACGCGTTACAAATTCTGAATAATTTTCGTTCTCATACTCTCCATATAAAAATAAAGTGCCGTTCCGTCGCATACGTACCCGCCAATGATCGTCGGCAGGTTCAATATGCACATCGGAACAGCACTTCATAATGCCGTCTCTTAAAATTTGCTCACTTAAAGTAACCGCATCGAGGGGAGATTTCGAGCGGTTCACCTTACAGATTAAAGGATTTTCATCTATAGAATTAACCACGACGACCTCCCGTCCGAGAGCGTCTGTTAAGTCGTCGCGCAATTCTGCAGAAGAATGCTTACTTAAAAAATAAGCCACTCCATTTTTTTCTCCGAGAAATTCGATTCCAAACTTTGAAGCAAGGCTGATGCCGTCACTTTTCTTCATTCTCCCCGCTCTCCCATCTGACATAATCACATTCCATATTGTGGCATTTAATGCGTTTGCCCTTTCGAGTTTGTTTTACTGTGAGCACGTCGCCGCATTTCGGGCACTTTTCCTCAATGGGTTGATCCCATGATACGAAATCACATTCGGGATACTGATCGCATCCGAAAAATTTGCGACCTTTTTTGCTTCGCTTAATGACGACCTCGCCCTTTTCACATTTCGGGCATTTGACACCGATAGATTCTACGAGCGCCTTAGTATTACGGCAATCAGGAAAGCCCGGACAGGCCAGAAACTTGCCGTAGCGACCCATTTTTATCACCATATTGCGTCCGCATTTTTCGCAGATCACATCGGTAGGTTCGTCGCGTATTTCCACCTTCTCGATTTCTTTTTCAGCCTGCTCCAAATAGCCGACCAGCTTCTTATAAACGGGATCCACCGCTTCTTGCCAGGCCAGCTCCCCGTCAGCCACGGAGTCCAGGCTGTGCTCCATTTTAGCCGTAAACTCTTCGTCAACAAACATGGGGAAATATTCCGTTAAAAGGCCATTTACCGTATCACCGAGTTCTGTCGGTACAAAGCGCTTTTCTTCGATCACAACATAATATCGAGCGAGAAGCGTGTTGATTATCGGCGCATAGGTACTGGGCCTGCCGATACCAAGCTCTTCTAAAAGTTTAATCAACGAAGCTTCATTGTAGCGAGCCGGCGGCTGCGTGAAGTGTTGCTCCGGCATAATATCTTTTACCTTTAGGGATTCGCCTTTTTCCAGAGCCGGAATTTCTTTATCCTTTTGATCCTTCGACGGTAACACACGAAGGAATCCGTCGAATACCAAAGTGTTTCCGTTCAATTGGAATAGCTCTTCATTGCTGAGTAATTTTACCTTTTGTGTGGCGTATTCCGCTGCCGTCATTTGAGAAGCTACAAACCGAGACCAGATTAATTGATAGAGCTTGTATTCATCCTTCCCTAGACTATCCTTCAAATCATATGGCGTGCGCATAACATCGGCCGGACGAATACATTCGTGGGCGTCCTGAGTATTATCCTTTTTCTTCGACCAAGTAGAAGGTTGAGAGTATTCCTTTCCGTAGGTAGACAAAACATAGGATTTCGTACGGGCCACGGCTTGATCGGAGATACGGGTCGAGTCCGTACGCATATAAGTGATTAAACCGACAGAACCTTCTCCGGGAATGGTAATCCCCTCGTAAAGACGCTGCGCCACCTGCATGGTCTTTCGCGTAGAGAAGTTCAGGCGTTTATTGGCTTCCTGTTGCATGGTGGAGGTGGTAAAAGGCGCCAGTGTACGACGCTTTCGCGTTCCTTTTTGGATGTCGTGAACCGTGAACTTTTCCTTGTCCATCCGCTTTAAAACCGCATCGGCATCCTCTTTCGTCGCCATTGGCTCCGATTCCAAACGCTCGCCGACTAATCGACCGGCATATTTCGCTTCTAAATGTCTGCGATTCTTCAACAGTTTCGCCATAATCGTCCAATATTCGGAAGGTTCAAATTCGTTTATCTGCTCTTCTCTGTCGCAAATAATTTTTAAAACTACAGATTGCACGCGACCGGCACTTAAGCCCGATTTTACTTTCTTCCATAATAGGGGGCTTATCTTATAACCTACAAGTCGGTCTAAAATACGGCGTGCCTGTTGCGCGTCGACAAGCTCCATATCGATGGGCCGCGGATTTTTAATTCCGTTTTTTACGGCATCTTTCGTAATCTCGTTAAAAGAAATCCGCACATCATTTTCCGGATCCAGATCTAAAATATGGGTCAAGTGCCAACTGATGGCCTCCCCTTCCCTATCCGGGTCCGTTGCGAGCAAAACCTTATTTGCTTTTTTCGCTTCTTTTTTTAGTTCCTTTATGACCGGCCCTTTACCCCGAATATTAATATACTTCGGCTCATAATTATTTTCCGTATCGATCCCGAGTTTCGACTTCGGTAGATCGCGAATATGGCCTACAGTCGCCACTACTTTATAATGGCTTCCCGCCATTTTACGAATGGTCTTTGCCTTCGTTGGCGACTCCACAATAATTAAATTTCTTGCCAAAAAAATCCCTCTATTCCTAGAACTTTAAAGCAGTTCAATGTATTGACTGTCTACACCTGTAATAAAATTCTTTAATTCCAACATCGTTAAACGGGCCAAGATCTCGGTCATATCCCAACCGAGATCGGCCATTAATGATTCGGCAGTTTGATTGCCGTTCTTTATACTATCATACAATCTTTTTTCTTCCAAAGAGAGTTGAGATAAATCTACAGATTTTTTCTCTTCCTTCAAATTGAATACGGGATCGTCGGCAATATCGTCTACATCTAAGACCATTTGAGCACCGTCTAAAATCAAACGATTACATCCTCTGCTGTAAATAGAATCCAAATTGCCGCATATGGCAAAAATTTCTTTGCCGTATTCCGCCGACAGACGCGCAGTAATGAGAGAGCCGCTCCGCTCCTTCGCCTCTACTACAAGAGTACCGTCGCCGAGGGCAGAAATAATCCTATTTCTTTCGGGATAACGAAAAGGCTTCGGCGGAGTAAAGGGCGGGTACTCGCTTAAAACAAGTCCCGTTTGTATAATGCGCTCGTAAACACTTCTATTACTTTTCGGATAGCATTCGCCAATGCCATTACCTAAAACGGCGATCGTATCGCCTCCGGCATCTAAAGCCTCTATATGCGCCAATTTATCGATTCCTAGAGCCAGACCGCTTACAATGACGAGGCCTCGTTCCGCCAGGGGACCTACGAATTTTTTACACATTTTTAAACCGTAAGGCGTGTGCTTTCTCGCACCCACCACCGAAAGTGCAGGTCGAGCCATCAACTCGATATTCCCTATGGCGTAAATTACCACCGGCGGATTAGGTGTGAGGGCTAATTTTTCCGGATAAAAATCGTCGCCGACAACCAAGACGTAGATGCAGTGATTCTCGATAAAATCTTTACGTCTTTGAATATCTTGATCAAGATAATGCTCTACCTTCTTCTTTAAAGGACCGAGCTTGCTGAAATCGATCCTGTCCTCAAAGGAAATCTGCTCGTCTTCGGCGAGCAACCCATAGACTTGTAGAAGTTCATCGTTCGCCATGCCGGCGAGGGACAATCGAATAAAAAGCTTTCTGAGATTATCACTTATTCCGACCAATATTTTCCCTCCACGGTTTTATAACGAATAGCCTCCAAAACATCTTCATCGCTGATCTCTTCACCGCCACGAAGATCCGCCACCGTACGGGCCACCTTTAAAATTTTATGAATAGATCTTCCGCTAAATTTATATTTTTTGTACGCCATATCTAACAACTTCTGCGACGATTCTTTCAACTTGCAGTACTGTTCGATTAAGTTTTCCGGAATATCCGCATTAGTGCGAATTCCCGTTCCCTTAAACCGCTCCGATTGAAGGATTCTCGCCCGCTCGACACGATCCCGCACCACTTCCGAGGTTTCTCCCTTATCCATCGTCTTCATATCGTCATAACATACAGGCTTTACTTCCACCTGTAAATCGATGCGATCCAAGAGAGGATGGGAAATTTTCCCTAAATATTTTTTAATCTGCTGCATACTGCAACTACACTCGTGATGAGGATCTTGGTAGTATCCACAGGGACAGGGGTTCATACTGGCCACCAGTTGGAAATCTGCTGGGAATTTTAACCTGGCCTGCGCCCTTGAAATGTGAATGGCTCCATCTTCCATCGGTTGTCGTAAAACTTCAAGCACTTTACTTTGGAATTCGGGGAGTTCATCGAGGAACAAAACGCCGCGATGGGCTAAAGATATTTCGCCGGGTTTCGGTATGCGGCCACCGCCGATTAAAGATACTCCCGACGCCGTATGGTGCGGCGCGCGAAAAGGCCTTTCAGTCATTAAGCCACTCGATGTAAGTTCGCCGGAAACCGAATAGATCTTTGTCACTTCTACTGCCTCATCAAATGCCATGCGAGGTAAAATCGTAGGAAGTCTTTTGGCGCTCATGCTCTTTCCGCTTCCCGGCGGCCCGATCATTAAGAGATTGTGTCCTCCTGCGGCCGCCACCTCCATGGCCCGCTTTAAACCGCTTTGGCCTTTAATATCTGAAAAATCTAGAGAATAAAGCCGTTTCCCCTCGTCAGGTTCCGGCACCTTTGCAGGAGATATACTTTCTCCGCCATTTAACTGGTCCACTACTTCTCGTAAATTCGATGCAGGGTAAATGGACACATCTTCAATAACGGCAGTTTCTCTTTCATTTTCCTTGGGAACGATGAATTTCTTGAACCCTAACTCGCGAAGAGAGGCCACCATGGGTAGGGCACCACGTATACCGGAAACCTCGCCGTTTAATTGCAATTCGCCTAAAAATATGTATTCTTCAATCAATTCAGGATCGCAAAGACCTTGAGCTGATAGCACGGAAATGGCGATGGCGAGGTCCATTTGGGAACCGTCCTTGCGGCGATTGGCAGGTGCCAAATTGACCGTTATCTTTTGTTGTGGATAGGGCATGCCGATGTTTTTAATGGCGGAGTGTACGCGTTCGCCGGATTCACGAATTTGTGCATCGGGTAGTCCCACCATTAAAAAGCGCGGCAGCCCGCGCCCCAAATCACATTCCACCTCGACGACAAAGCCTTCAAGTCCCTCCAGGCTGCATGTTTTTACTCTTGCATACATCTCACGCCTCCAAATCGTTCCCGTTAAAAGCATTTTTTATGTAATGAATCATGGATTGCTCACCGATAAACACTTCGATAACATCGAAGCGCATGGCACGATAGTTGACGGATTGAGTCGAAAGATAGTACTCCGCCGTCGTATAAATCTGACGACGTTTGAAGTGATCCACCGCTTCCATGGGCCGCCCATAACGCTCACTTCTACGGGTCTTGACTTCCGTAAAAATCAAAACGCCTTTGTAAAAGCTTATGATATCGATTTCACCACGGCTAAATCGAAAATTTCGTTCCAGGATTTCATGTCCTCGCTCCTTTAAAAAGCGTACCGCCAATTCTTCTCCGACCCGTCCGAGATTCATAACGCCTCCTTCGTGTATTCCTTATCAATATACAATATTGATGTCGGTTTTACAATATAAAAACCTATTTTCTTATACCATTTCAAATAGACTTTCTATCAATTCAGAGGAATTAAGATTAAAATAACTCTCGATCAGCCGTATGAAAAATTGTTCATAAAAAAACCGCCCACAGGCGGTTTTGATTATTCGTTTAATTCACTTTCGTCCGCAAAAGGTTCGGCGCCTTCATATTCTACATCGATTTCGGTCGGATCGTTATAATCATCGAAAAGATCGTAATCGTCAAGATCGAATTCATCAAAGTCGTCATAGGCTTCATCGTCGTAGACGTAATCTTCGAGTTCGGCTAAATCTTCTTCTACCACATCGACATAATCTTCGAGATCTTCGAATTTTTCGTCGACAACTTCTGTAAGTTCAGCTACAACATCGACAAGTTCCAAAAGGATTTGGCCTTCTTTGGAGTTTTCTTCCAGTCCTAATCCGTCAGCTAATCCTTGGACATAGGCAATTCTTTGCAAAATATTTTTCATGGCAGCCTCCTTCGCTAAACTCTGGACATATACTCGCCACTTCGCGTATCGATACGAATCGTATCCCCGCGATCAACAAATAGCGGTACAAGAAGTGTGAATCCGGTCTCAACCGTTGCAGGTTTTGTCGCGCCGGATGTGGTATCACCTTTAACGCCGGGTTCAGTTTCCGTAACTTCGAGCTCTACAAAGTTTTCGGGCGTGACATTAATCGGCTTATTTTGATAAATTTGAATCGTTGCCATGTCGTTTTCCCGCATAAAGTTCAACGCTTCTTCTACAAATTCCTTTTCAATGGGAATTTGTTCATATGTTTCGTTGTCCATAAAATAGTAAAGCTCGCCATCGGCATATAAGTACTGCATTTGCTTGGTTTCAATGACCGCATTTTCAAATTTTTCCGAGGGATTAAAAGTTGTTTCTTTCGCACCTCCGTTTAATACGGAACGAATCTTTGCACGAACAAACGCCGCACCTTTACCGGGCTTTACGTGTTGAAAATCGACGACTTGGTAAACATCGCCATCCATTTCAAAAGTTACACCTTTTCTAAAATCACCTGCTGAGATCATATAATCCTCCTTCTTTGTACTGCCAATATATTATATCAAATTGCGAAAATTCCTACAACTAAAGAGCTGTCAGTCATAAGTCTTTTTCATATGCAGATCGTGTACCTTTATAAATTTCGGAAAGGCGTGAAGAACACTTTCAACTTGGCCCGGATTAAAGGCGACTGAAACCCCTTCCGGCATATCTCCGAGAATCAGCCCGTCACAGGAAAGATGTCCTTCGATCTTGCAACCGCGTTTTAAGATGCACACACCTTTAACCTGAAGATCTCCTTGAACAACTGTATCTTCATTGATAAAAACGAGCCCTTTCATGGCAACCGGCGACTTTAAAAGGACACTACCTTTCAAGAATCCTCGCACGGGAAAAGAAGAAGTAAAAGTTCCAATCTTCTCCTCACCTCGAACGATGTGATATCGCCTGTCCGAGTATTCGATGCGATCGCCGTTTTGAGTGATCCAGAGCTCATCGTTTGGTCCTTTCATATAGGACGGATTACTTTCAAGAGATTTAATCCACGAGGACACGATTTCCTGAAAGCCATCGTCGTCATAAGCTATATGCCCACTCTCATCGTAAAAGACGGGATTTACAAGCTCACCGCTTAAATAGGCTGTGGCAAGAATTCCCTTGTATTTTGCACGTGTGGAAAGAGAAAAACCGGAATATTTTCCTTCCTCTTCAATTCGTTTAAGGGTAGCCGATTGGGCGCTCACCTCTTTATAACTAGGTCGAGAAAGTTCTTGCGTCGCCCTGTTCATTACGGATGCCAGCTTTTCTTCGTTCAGATTACGCCAAACTAAATAGGCAAGCGATTCCGCATAGTAACCACTTTGAACGCTGTCCCCTGCTACCATCTCCGTTACGGATTGAGTCTCAATTCGTGAAAACAGATAGAGACAAAGAAGAGATAATATGGAAAAAATCATAACGGCCATTAATGAAACGGAACCGGACCTTTTACTCATAGCCGCCTCGCAAAGATATAGAGCGGGAATATTCTTTTCCGCCCCGCTTTAATAGAATAATCAAGAGATCGCCCCGCCTCTCGAAATGAAGGTTTTCTACTCCGTCCAAAATTATATTTCTCACACCCGGCCGTCTGCCTATTTTCTCCTTATCATACTTTGCTCGGTAATAATCACCGTAGCGGGAAAGTGTTCCATCCTGTAAAAGATAGCTAACAACTTTATGTCCGTTCTCTCCCTTTTCTCTAACATAAAACTGTAAACACTCATGTTCTATATAGTAAATTTCATCGGCGCCTCGAACTTCATCGATCATGGATTGAAGGGCAAAATAGTCGTCATTTGTTCGCGTCATGCCACGGCTGAGTGCTGAAGAGGTATTGAGCGAGGTCAGTAAAATATTTCCGAGAACGGCCATTAAAATCGAGCCGATGGCCAATGCGAGCATAAGTTCAAGGAGTGTAAATGCTCTTTTTCGGCCGAAGCCCCCAAAAGAGAATTTTCCCCGTTTTTTCATGAAAAACCTCCACCTGCTCCAGTCCGTCACCGTAATCTTCTATTTTAATGCGGCAATCTTTTGACTCTATGGTTTCATAGGCCATTGCCGCTTCCATCAGATCTTCCGCCTCACACATAGTAGCCCGATCTCGATTCAATCGAGTAAACTGAAGGGCACTTCCTCCAAGTGCCGCGCTCAACATGACAATTAATAGTGCCACAATCGCAAGACTTAAAATAACCTCGATTAAACTGAATGATTTATTTTTCATGAAACTTCTCCACTCGGATGCGACTGTTAACAGGAGAAAGTATTAAGCCGTAAGTATTCTTTCCTATTTCAAAATAAATCGTTCCGCTGTTAGACGGTCTTCCAGATGAGGAAAAACTGAAACTGTCCTTTTTATTTGAAGTATTACTTCTTACAAAAACCAGATTCTTTTCGTAGGGCGTCGATTTTTCAGGAAAATATTTCGTCTGTTGAATATAACCATCCTGTGTAAAGAACATGGTCGTTCTTTGTCTGTCCACCATGGCTCTTCGTCTTAAATCGCTGAGCTCCCCCGCCATCATATGTAATTGGCGTTCAGCTTTAAACTGCCGAACGCCATAAAGGCCTAAGGACGCCACAGCTACAGTCATGGCTAAAATAGCGATAACGGTAAGCACTTCTAGGAGCGTCATGGCCTGTTTTTTATTTTTCATGGGATAGAATTTGAACATTTTTCATCGGAATGCTCACCGATGCTTCGCCGGGATCTTGGAATTTATAGCGCATTTGCACGGCACGCACGGTGCCGTCCATGCCGTTTAAGGGGAAGAAGAGACGCGTAAATCCGTCCCCTACATCTGTTTTACGGACAGGCAATACTTCTTTTGTGCGGCCTTCAAGATCTGAAAGTAGAAGACTGTATTCACCGCCTACATTCGGATCAGGTACAATGTCGATTGAAAATTCGTAACCGTTTTTCGGCAAATAGAACCCGCCCGTATCGAGGAAAATTTCCCGTTGAACGGCTTGACCTTCCTCCCCGAGTGTCGGTGTTGTGAAGACTAAATTACCGATGCGTTTTTCTTTGGGCATCTCTTCAGTGCTGTCGGTCTCGAGAGATACTTCAAACGTACCGTCACCTGTTGCTCTCAAAAATGTATCGATTACGGAATAGCGGGTAATCGGCGGCGCAAGGTATGTCGTCTCAGATGTCATGGGTGGCTTTTCCGATTGGGGTTTCACTTGATCTTTTTTAGCAGGGTTCGCCGGTTTTTTGGCTTCGTGCTTTTGAGTCGAGGAAGTGCCGGAGCTTTTGGATGTGCTTGAACTCGAGCTCGTACTCGTCGAAGGACGCACAGTGGTAGAGGGCGTTTTACTATAAGAGTAAGAGCTGCCCGTCGACCGAGAGGGCGTCCAACTTCCTGAAGTTGTAGAAGAAGTACTCGATGAACCTGAACTGCTACCCGTCGTCGGCGTCGCCGTAGTTTCAGGTGTTTGAGCAGGCGTAGACGGAGCAGAAGGAGCCGGGGATTCGATATCTTTAGCTTCCAAACTGTTATCTACGATCTCATATGGAATTGAGAGACGAATGGTCGTAGATTCCATATTTGAAGGGTCTTTAATGTATGAAACGGAATCCATTACGACTCTATAAGGTAAGGATTCTAAAGTTTCCAAGTATTGCGTCAAGGTTTCGGCGGGGCCGTTATGCTCAATGACGACATTTAAATTGCCTTCACTCCCTCCCCCGCTTACGACTTCTTCATTCGCTATGGCGACATTGGGATCCGATGCAATATCGTCTGCCAATGCTTTTTCCACATCGGTCTCTTTAAGAAGAGGCTTCGTATTCTGAACCTGTTCCTCATTCGCCTCCTGAGCGTGGGCTACCGAGGTTTTCATTGCGGCCTTTAAAGCTTCCTGCTCGGCCAAAGGTGCATGAATAAAGGCACCGTAGCCGATGCCGCATGTAGCGGCGAGAAGAAGAGCAGCCAAGGCAGCCTGTTCTTTTTTTGAAACCTCGCCCCGTTTCAAACGTGCAAATGTATCTTTTAAAATAGGTTTTAATTCATCATTTCGATCGGGAATATTATTTTTCCGAAAAGGTAAAAAATCAAAGTTCACGTGATCACCTCTATAAATATTGTACCATCGCCTTCTCCCGGTGTCGACGAATCTACAGTTTTTTCACAATATTATTAATATGAAAAGAGGCCCGCTGAAGCGAGCCTCTTTTATCTTTTTGAAATTTCTTTAAACACAGCATCAGCTATAAGCTCATGACCCTTTTCATCTAAATGAATGCCGTCGATAAATCGTGCGTCGTTTCCTTGAATAATATTTTCAAGAGAAAATCCTTCACTTATAGAATAAAGTTCTAAAAGCTTATTCTTCAACGATTCAATCATGGCCATACCGACAAATAAATCGTCTGAGGTGATACTGGGCGTGGGCGGCAAAAGAATAAGCACATCTGCCTCGGCACTACGAGCCGTTACACGAAAATGCTCGTATGCCTTTTCCACATCCTTCGCACCGCGATCTCCCAAAAGATCGTTACAACCTCCTAAGACGATCAGAAGGTCACCTTTTTTAAGAGGAACACTCTCTTTTTGAAGCTCGGTGATCCACGCGCCATTTACGCCTAAGTTTATTATGGGTTTTTGAAGCTTATTCTCCAATAAATCCACCCAGCAGGCGCCGGATCTCACGCCGTAGCCCGCCACATAGGAATCGCCGATGGCATAAAATTTAGTCAATTTTTTTGCTTGCAATTTCTTCTTTTAATTCGGCTAAGAAATCGTCGAGTTCAAGGGCGGAACGTTCTTCTCCGTCGCGATTACGAACAGAAATAACCTCATCATTTTCTTCCTTTTCGCCGACAATGATCATATAGTTAATGCGATTTAATTGAGCATCGCGAATTTTCTTTCCGATCTTTTCATTGCGTTCGTCGAATTCCGCACGTATGCCGTATGCCTTTAATTCTTCCGTTACCTTTACCGCATAGTCTTGGAATTTTTCACTGATGGGAAGCACTTTTACTTGTACAGGTGCCAACCATAGGGGGAACCTGCCGGCAAAGTGTTCGACTAAAATGCCGAAGAAACGTTCCATGGAGCCCATTAGCGCGCGGTGACTCATAACCGGTTGCTTCTTTTCACCGTCTTCGTCTACATAAGTGAGTTCGAAGCGTTCCGGCATTTGGAAGTCGAGCTGAATGGTACCGCATTGCCAAGTTCTGCCGATAGCATCTCTTAAGTGGAAGTCGATCTTGGGGCCGTAGAAAGCGCCATCGCCTTCATTGATTTCGTAATCCATGTTTTTACTTTCGAGAGCTTTTCTTAAGGCATCGATGGCCGTATCCCATTGTTCGTCGGTGCCCATGCTGTCTTCAGGACGAGTGGATAATTCGACACTATATTCAAATCCGAAGGTATTGTAGAGTTCATCCGCTAGATCGATAAGCTTGATAACTTCTTCTTGAATTTGACTGGGCAACATAAAGATATGAGCGTCGTCTTGTGTAAAGGTACGAACGCGGAATAGTCCGTGTAGCGCGCCGGAGAGTTCATGGCGGTGTACTTGACCGAACTCCATCAGTTTCAGCGGGAAATCGCGATAGGAGTGCATGGTTTGTTCGTATACCAAGATAGATCCCGGGCAGTTCATAGGCTTAATGGCATAATCTTCGCCATCAATTTTAGTGAAGTACATATTGTCTCGGTAATGATCCCAGTGACCGGAGCGGTGCCACAGAGCTTCATTTAAGATAATCGGTGTTTTAATTTCACCGTAACCCTTTTCAATTTGAAGATCACGCCAGAAAGTTTCCAGTTCGTTGCGCACGATCATGCCATTGGGGTGGAAGAAGGGAAAACCCGGTCCTTCCTCGCGGAAACTGAACAGATCCAGTTCCTTCCCAATCTTACGGTGATCGCGTCGTTTGGCTTCTTCCATGCGTTCAAGATATTCATCGAGTTCTTTTTTCTTAGTGAAGGAGATACCGTAGATACGTTGAAGCATTTTATTGTTTTCATCGCCTCTCCAGTAAGCGCCGGCGATTGAAGTCAATTTAATAGCTTTAATATTTTTAATATTTTCAAGATGGGGTCCGCGGCAAAGATCGACAAAATCACCCAGTCTATAAATGGAGATTTCTTCGTCTGCGGGGAGATCTTCGATCAGTTCAATTTTATAGGGTTCATCTTTAAAAATGGATTTCGCTTTTTCTTTCGATACAACTTCTTTTTCGAAAACAGGAGATTCCTTTACAATGGCTTTCATTTCTTTTTCGATATGCTCAAGATCGTCAGGACTTAATTGTTTATCCAGATCGATGTCATAATAAAAGCCATTTTCGATAGAAGGACCGATAGCAAATTTTGTATCCGGATAAAGTCTTTTGATCGCATGGGCCATTAAGTGAGCGGAAGAGTGCCAGAAGATTTGTTTACCTTCGGGATCCTCAAACTTGACGACTTTAAATGTACCGTCCTCATCGATCACATCGTGTTTGCCTAAAATCACGTCGTTAAAAACAGCACCGACACTTGCTCTTTCAAGACCTTCTGAAATATCGGCGATTAATTCTTTGACAGATTTCTTTTCTTCGTATTCTTTAATGCTTCCGTCGGGTAATGTTAATTTAAACATGATTCACCTCAATAAAAAAACCGATCGCCCCAGAAAGGACGATCGGTACCGTGGTTCCACCTTTATTACTTCTCAAAACAGATAACGCCTGTTATGCGCTGCCGATTAAGGCAGAAGTCAGGGTTGGTTTTCCGCAAAATTAAGAGCTCACACCGTCCTCTTTCGCTGATGGCTTGCGTACTCGTCCCTTCATACTTGAAAAGTAGTATAGCAGAAAGAAATTCATTTTTCAATCTGTTTACAAAATTTTTATGATTATTTCTTTAGTACAGATACAATTTCATCAACCGTTAAACTCTCTTCTTCCCCTGTTTTCATATTACGGAGCTTCGGCTTGCCCTCTTCCACTTCCGATTGTCCCAAGACAATGGCGTAGGGAACATCCATATGATCGGCATATTTAAATTTCTTTCCGATTTTTCCGCTTTCCCCGTAGAGCTGACAGGAAATTCCCTCATCTCGCAAGGTTTTTAACAGCTTCAACCCTTCGATTTTCGTTTCATCGAAGGGAATAATTAAACAGTCGGTGCTCTTTTGATCATAAGATTTCAACAATCCCGCCTCGTTTAACTGATAATAAAGTCTGGAAAGGCCGATGGAAATACCGACGCCAGGAAGCTTTTGCTTCGTGTAGTGGCTTGCCAAATCGTCGTAGCGTCCGCCGCTGCAAACAGAACCGATGGAGGGATAGTTATCTAAAATAGTTTCATAGACAGTACCCGTGTAATAATCGAGACCTCTTGCGATCTTCATATCGGGAATCATATGCTCACTTTTAACGCCGAGAGCGGACGCTATTTCAAAGACTTCCTTTAACTCTTCGATGCCGCGTTTATAATCTTCGTCTTCAATTTGCATACTCTCAAGTTGATCGAAAATTTCCTCGGTCGTGCCGTCGATAGCGATAAATGTTGAAATTTTTTCGATGCTATCTTTAGAAAGTCCAAGCTTTTCTAATTCTTCTTTTACGTTGTCGATACCGATCTTATCCAGCTTGTCTACGACACGTAAGACATCGGTTGTATCTTCGATGCCTAATGCGCGGTAGAACCCGTTTAAAATACGACGATTGTTAATATGAATCGTAAATTCGTCGAAACCTAAATCCATAAAGGTACTTTCGATGATGGAAGGGATTTCGCCGTCGTTAATAATGGAAAGCTTGTCGTTTCCGATAATATCGATATCACATTGATAAAACTCTCTGAAGCGTCCTTTTTGAGCTCTTTCTCCACGATAAACCTTTCCGATATGGTACCGACGGAAAGGAAAGCTTAAATCGCTATAGTGTTGGGCGACGTAACGGGCCAAGGGTACGGTTAGATCGAACCGCATGGCAATATCGGTGCTACCCTTTTGGAAGGCATAAATTTGCTTTTCCGTCTCCCCTCCTCCTTTTGCAAGGAGTACTTCCTGCTTTTCCAAAACCGGTGTGTCGATGGGTAAAAAGCCGTGTTTCTCATAATTTTTTCGGATAATATCCTTCATTTGATTAAAGACCACTTGGTCTTTCGGGAGCAGTTCCATAAATCCCGGCAGCGTCGAAGGCTGTACTATATTTTTCATTTTCTTCCCCCTATCATAAACATGGCAATAGACGTAGCCACATTGGCATTTAATGAATCAATGGTTTCTTTCATTGGTATGCGGAGCCTGTGATCTACAAGCGCTAATATTGCCTCTCTTAGACCTCGAGCTTCATTGCCTACGATAAGCACGAGATTCTCCTCAGTAGATAAATCATTCTTGATTGTTTGCCCTCGTATATCCAGTGCATAAAAAGACATTTTACCGTGTAATGCTTTTAGATCGTCGTCTGATATTTTTGCAACCGGTATACGAAAAGCAGAGGCCATGGAAGAGCGCACACATTTATCGTTTCCCGGGTCTACCGTGCCTTGTCCGAGCAAAATGCCGTCAAAACGGAAGGCTTCCGCCGAGCGAATCATGCCGCCTAAATTTCCTGGATCCTGAATGCCGTCGGTGTAGAGGAATTTTCCGGCAGTGGGAAATTCTTTCAAATTTATTAAAAAGTGGCGACATACTGCAATGGCACCCTGACTGGTTTCGGTAGAGACCAATTCTTCAAATAGAGCGTGGTTTAACACCGTAACGGGCACATCCATTGTTTGGTAATCCTCGGATAAGTGAAGTCTCTTCTCGTCGATCAAGATCTCCTTCACATAGCCTTCCCTATAAATCTCTTCGATGACGACAGAGCCTTCCACTAATAATTCACCGAAACGCTCACGATATTTTTTATCTTTCAGTTTTTTCCAGTTTTTGAATCGTTCATTTTTTTTCGAATCAATTCTTTTCAAGCTTGTGTTCCTTTTGAATCTCTCTTAAATCTTCGTCGCTTCCGAAGAAAATAATCGCATCGCCTTCCCGCAAAATTTCGTCGGCAATATTATGGACGATCAAGTTTTCATTTCGCCTGATGGCAATAACATTCACATGGAAATGCTCCCTGAAGTCCAAAAGTCTTACGGTCTTCCCTGCCCAGTCATCGAACACCTCATATTCTATGACGCCGTAATTCTCCGAGATTTCAAAGTAATCGGAAATGCCGTTATCTGACAAGCTCTTCGCTAGTCGCACACCCATATCCACTTCAGGATAGATAATTTTGTGAGCGCCTAAACGTTTGAGAATAGAGCCGTAGCGACGGGTGGGCGCTTTGGCGATAATCGTGGGAACGCCCGCTTCCACACAGGCGATGGTGGCCATAATAGCCGATTCCAAGCTGCTGCCGATGGCGATAACTGCGCAGTCAAAATTGCTCAGTCCCAAATCTTCCAACACATCCCCGTCCATAATATCGGCTTGAATGGCGGTGGTAACATCTTCAGAAATACTTTTAACCTTTTCTACATTTACATCCACTGCCAACACATCGTTATGCATAGCGTATAATCGCTTGGCGACGGTGGAGCCCAATCGGCCGATGCCGAATACAATAAAACTTTTAGCCATAACTCGCTCCTAACCTACTATATATTTTCCTTCCGCATAGCGGTATTTTTTCTTGTGATCATCGTGAAAGAGGCCCATAGCAAAAGT